>Ga0233430_1000244_pt1 | contig 112835 bp, 88 predicted proteins | sample SI_118_April2016_2_FD_179883 | JGI IMG/M metagenome (GOLD analysis project Ga0233430, IMG submission 179883) | Seawater microbial communities from Saanich Inlet, British Columbia, Canada - SI_118_April2016_150_MG | ecosystem: Environmental > Aquatic > Marine > Inlet | place: Canada: British... | reverse complement strand
TGCTAAGAGCGAACTCCCTGGTCGGCGGCCAGTAGTGGAGCTTGCCCACAAACCCCGTCGCATACCCCGCATCGCGCAAATACGCCTGCATGAGCATCTCCCCCTCGTCCAGCGGCGTATAGTTCACCCGATTTCTGTGCGAGTGGGGATAGCGCCCGGTGAAAAACGTCTGCCGCGATGGCACGCAGACCGGCGCCTGAACAAAACACGACGAAAAATTGGCCGACTCCTTCGCCAGCCAATCGAGATGCGGCGTCCGGATCGTCGCGTTGCCGTTGGCACCGACGCAGTCGTACCGCTGCTGATCGGTCATAATGAACAGGATATTCGGGGCTGTCTCTTCGGACATCTCATCTCCTCCAGTAAATTACATGGCCAGCACCCCTAAAGCCCTGCTATCCATTTCCACGTTCCGCCACGTAGACCGCGCCGGCATCCACCACGCACCGATCCCGCGAGATCTCTACACCATCGGCCAGACGGGTGCGCTCGGGGCCGGTCTTGGCGAAAATCATCCTGTTCTGGCGATACATCTCCACGCCGACGGAGAGAGCGTCTCTGGCTCGGAAGAGCCGGACCATGGCGTTGCCGACCTGTCCTATCCAGACCAGACCCCGCTCTTCCAGTACGCTGCCGAATTTGTTGAAGTCGTTCCCCGGCGAGTCGGATTTCTGTGGATACATTCTGATGGTGAAACGCCGCATGTCGCCATCCGGCTCCCGCACGAAACCCTCTTCGGTCACCCACTCGCGATACGACACCTGCACTAGCTGTTCGATGACGTGGAAAAAAGTGCAGGTGCGGTAAGTGACCCCCAGGAGCAGGATGCGCGCATCGAGTGCATAGAGCTGCCAGAGGGGGCCATCACCGGCCCAGAAAGAGGGGCCGAAAGCTGCGGTGATCTCTCCTGCATTGTGGCCGATGGCGGCAACCGAACCCTCCGCAGTGCGCATGGCAACCCTATGAGTGCGGACGGCTTCCGAAATTTTCCCCAACCCCGATGGGTCGGTGGTCGGATCGAACACGTCGGTGCTGCGCTCCTCATCAAAGGTGGGAACAGCGAGGGTTCCTTCACTGCCCAGACTTCCCAGCAGCGCGGCAACCACGATTTCAGCACCCCCCTCCACGTAGCCCATACTGCTCAGTGAGCTGTGAACGAATAGGGTGTCGCCCAATCCCAGTCCCAGGGCTCCGAGCGCCTCCTCGATCTGGTTTCGGTCCACGTTTTTTTGCACTCCACTTGGTGTACGCGCCTGTAAAACACCCGCCTCAGTGCCTGGCGAGCGCTGACTCGACCGCCTTCTTCACCTGGACCGCTCGATCCGACTGCATCGATCTGATGAGTTCCACTGCTTTGGGAGTGCCGATCCGGTCTAGAGCGGCGACGGCAGATGCCCTTCTTGTCTTGTCTTGGTGGGACAAACTACTCGAAAGGTAGGGAATCGCCCGCTCATCTTGTAGTGCACCGAGGACATCGCAGACGCCAAAGTGCGTCGGTGGATAGTCGGCCTCGGTGAGTTCGAGAAGCATCTCGACGTAATCTCGACCCGTAGCCTTCAAGATGCGAGTGGCCGCACCTATCCCCCGCTCACCCTCGCGAGCCAGGAAATTGGAGTCGGCAAACCGCACCATGTAGATCGCCCCCTTCTCGGATTCCTCGCAGTGATCCTCGAGCCACCGAAGCATTGTCTCCCTGGTGCCCTCCGGGAGATTCGCCCGCCTGGCGCAGAGCGTCTCCAGCACGGCCAATCCGATGTCTTCAACGGACAGTCCCCTGAATGCAGCGGCAATAAACTCGTCTCGCGGGTCATCTGAAGCAGGGCGATCACCTTCGAGAAGAGCGGCCAGAGTGCTGAAAAGCTCCGACCTGGCTCCCGTCACGAAGAGAGCTCGCCCGAAGTGAGGAATCTCGTACACCGCGTAGTAGTTGTCCTCAAAACTGGCCCGGAAGCCGGGGGGACATCGACTGTACATCTCGACGAGAGCCGACACATCGACGCTCCCCTGAAGACTTTCACTGATGAGCCGATGCGAGAGCTGAGCCGACTCGTAGACTTCCGGCTTGAGCGACAGAAGGGTCCAGGCCAGGGACGTCTGTTGCTCCCAGGATCGCGCCGGATCGCCGCATCGATCTGCCACTTCCTCTGCCCACTCAATTCCGAGGATTTCAATAACGACTTCCGCCAGCGATTCCGGATTCGCCGCTTTCCGACACGGGAAATCGCCGAGGATCTCAGTGGGAGGAATCTGGTGATAGACCGTGACTACATAGGGGCTCTCGAATGAGAATTCAATGCCCTGTTCCGCCCTTTCCCATTCCAAACAGCAGAGGAAACCGTGAATGCCTTCATCGTGGTTGGTCTCACTCGCCGCACAATAGTGACGAGGTGAGTTGTAGAACCACACGGGCCGCTTCCGTTGGTACCCCCTCACCGAGCCTCTGGGTCGCAGCCCTTCTTTCAAAATCTTCTCACGATTTTCGCCAGGGCTCGAGTGCCAGAGCAAATTGGGATGGACGAATCGGTCAAAAATCTCAGTCACTCAAGCCTCCTGATTCACTCGACATCGAGCCACCGTTTGAGCCACGAGTAGGCGGCTTTGCGTCCCTCTGCCGGGAAGGTGTGCTCCCCTTCGAACTCGAAACACTCCAGGCATTCGCTCCGGCCATAGAGCGCATACACTTCCCGAGCCTTCACCAGCGCCGATCGCTTCTTCTCAAAAGCCGCATCGACAGTGCTGGGTCTCTCACATCCCTTCCAGTTCACATCATCCCACGCACCTGTAACCTCGAAGAAGGGCCTGGGGGCGATCAGCCTGAGGATCTCCTCGTAGGGCAATCCATACGGAAGCCACTCGCCGTACATCATCAGCCCTCCGCCGCTGATGGCCGCCGCCCGAATGCGCTCCTCGAACGGCACCGTCCAGATAGTCGTGTCCGCTCCGAGGGAGTGTCCTATCATGCCGATTCGATCGGAATCCACTTGTTCGTGCTGACACAGGAAGTCGATACCTCTCATTACATCGTACACCGGCTTCCAACGAATCGGCCCCCATGAGCCGCCAGGAGCCGTGCAGCAACAACTCTGGTCTTTCTTGTGGACAAAAGCCGTTTCCCACTGCTTCCGGAGACTCGGATCGTACCGCTCGCCTACCTTGTTGGCATCGGGAGCCAGAACGACAAACCCTTCGCGCACCAGTTCCAGACCGTAGGCCTGGTCCGGCCAGTCGATGGACTTGCCCACGACCTGTTCCTTGCCGATGTCACACTGGCCGGCACACTGATGCGCTGCGAAGATGGCGGGAAATGGAGCGCCCGTATCATCTCTCGGGATCAGCAGGTAGGCCGGAATTCTTTCACCCGGTTCCCCCTCGTAGGTCAGCTTTACCTCGGTATGGGACGCGTACTCGCGACGCCCGATTTCCTGCGGGTTCAGTCCGCCTCGCCCGGGTAGCTCGCCACGCCACCGAGTCAGCTTCTCCATGAGCTGTTTGTGGGTTTGCTTCCATTCCTCCAAGATCATCTCGTACGATTCCCCTTTTGGTTTTCACACTCAGTGAGTTCGCTGTCGGCTGACCAGGTAAAAGTCACATGATCACCCCGAGCGTGCGATTCACAACCTCAATTCCACTTCGATATCTAACGGGATCGGCGGGATCTGCCCAGGAAAACCCCGTGCCGGGCGTGCCGTCGTAGCTCATGTAACGGGTGATTTCTCGCCAGTCGAGCAAGTGCTGCCCCGCACACGCAGCTCGCAGTTGCTCTGCGGTGAGCTGCTGTCCGATCACCGACTCCCAACCTTCGCGAAAACGAATCCACGCATCGGCCTCGGAGAGCGCAGAAGAGGCCAGTTGCATCGCATGACAGCCGACCCGGCACATCTCCAGATCGAAGAAACCCATAAACTTACCATCGGCCACGTGCAGATTTCCAGCATCCTGATGGTATAGACAGCGCGGCTCCGAAAAGATGGATGGCAGCTGTTCTTCGATGAAGTCGAGACTGACCCGCCAGAAGTCGTCCCGGAAATCCGGATCGCGCGCCTGAACGCCGCGACCCAGCTCCAGAATCCGTTGCAGGTAAGCTTCGAGAGGTCCGAACTCGTAGAAACGCGCCTCGAACTCCTCTCTCGCGGCAGCGGAGAGAGGCACGCAGATCAAGGTCGCGCTCGCCTTCCCCACCTCTCGGCAGGAATCGAGCCACACCTCTCTAGCGGAATCCCTGATAGACCCCGGAAAGTATCCGGGAATATGAGCCATGATCATCATCCACGGGTCATTGTCCCAAATCAATTGGGGAACGAGCCCGGTATCGCTCCAGTGTCGACTCGCAAAACACTCCCGCTGCTTGCGCTCCTCCTCGCAGAACACCTTGAAGACGACCAGTTCGCCATCCCTCCGTGCGAACACTACTCGATTCGTACTCCCCTGGCCTGGCTGTTCAACCCCCTCACGGGTGTACTCGGGATGATCCGCTATGAAAGCGTCTACCCTCTCAAAAGCCTCGCGGCTAAAGCGCGTCGGCCAATCCTCCTGCATGGTATCTTTTCCCCGGAATCGTCTCGTGCAATTCCCGTTTTAATTCTCACTCGGTGAATTGGAAATGCCGCTCCACCATCTGTCTAATGCCGTCCCAGTCCGGCTTCTGATCTCTCATGATCCATCTGAATCCACTCGCCCTGACTTCATCAAAATCTCGGCTCAGCGAATGCTCGATGGACAGAAACACATTTTCGATCGCCTGCTGCGGATTTTGCAGTCCGTTCAGGCATTCGAGCATGTCTTCCTTGTCGGAACGGCTGAAATAGTCACTGCGAACCGCCTCCATATCCGCCATCAGGAAGATCACTCTACCGCTGCCCGATATGCGCTTCAGGACGTGGCACGGAAATATGCCGTCGACGACGATCCCGCCTTTCGTCGCCATGCTGATCAGCTCTACGACCGCTATCTCCACTTGTTCGTTTATGGACCTCCTGATGGCTTCGGCATACTCGTCTGGCGGACGGCTGAAGTACTCCTCCCAGGAACCGTAATTCTTGTTCATGAACGGTTGATGGGCTGCATCCGAAATCTTCTTGTGCTCGGTGTACTTCTCATCCCAATTGTACAGGGTGATACCGTACTTGGCCGACAAGTATTTGGCTATCGTGCTTTTTCCACCGCACGCACTGCCCGATATAAAGTAAACGTCCCTCAGGTAGTGTCTGATGATGTTGTCTGGTAGCTCCATGTCGCCTCAACGCAGTCTTTTGTTGGTAAAGCTTGCCCAAATAGAGCGCCCGTTCGTCAAAATCAACTTTCCTGCGCGGACACTTATCTCATGAATCTTTATTATCTGGCGGCGTTCCGATCTCCCATAAAATCTGTTATATTGGTAAGCATGGAAATGATTCGACTTAAACCAGAGGTGGCCACTCTCCTGGAGGAGCGCGCTCAGGCACTGGCCGTCTCCTTGGAAGAACTGGCCAACACCATCCTGGCCGAAAGTCTGTCCGTGCCTACGGACGAGGAGTTTGAGCGATCTGCCGATCGTGTGCTGTCCCGGTACGAGGATCTGTACCGCCGATTGGCATGATTTTCCTCACCAAGGAACGCATTCTTCAGATCCACGAGCGCATCATCGCTCGAACGGGTGGTTCCGAAGGGTGGCGCGACGAAGGAGCTCTCGAATCGGCCCTGGCTCAGCCGATGATGACCTTCGGTGGCCGGGATCTCTATCCTACCTTCATCGAGAAAGCTGCAGCCCTCGGTTTCTCCCTCATCTCAAATCACCCCTTTGTTGACGGCAACAAACGGATCGGTCATGCTGCTATGGCCTTCTTCCTGGATTTGAATGGTTATGAGATCGATGCTTCCGATAACGAACAGGAGCAGATCATCCTGGGAGTGGCCGCAAGCCAGATCGACCGGAAAGTCTTCGTCGACTGGTTGAAAAAATGCGTTCGCTCCAGGAATTGATCCCTTCCCATCTACAACCCCGCCATTCGACCGTCGTTTTCGCCCCGTTTTCGTCCATCCTGCTCCCAACGCTCGCTCTCGGGATTGACAATGTCAAGCGTCGACGTTTGAGGGAAGGGTCGCTTTGTGGCTGAGACGGATTTTTCCGCCCGTGTCGATGGACAGCACCTTGACTGCGATCTGCTGCCCCTCTGCCACCACATCCTCCACCTTCTCCACCCGGCGATTCGCCAGCTCCGAAATGTGCAACAAACCCTCCTTACCCGGCAAAATCTCCACAAACGCCCCGAACGGCATGATCCGCTTGACCTGACCATCGTATTCCCTATCTATCTCGACTGCGGCCGTGATCGACTCAATCATCCGACGCGCCTTCGCCGCCGATGCCGCTTCCACCGACGCAATCGCAATCGTGCCGTCCTCCTCGATATTGATCGTCGCCCCCGCCTTCTCGATCTCGCGAATCATCTTTCCCCCCGGGCCAATCACCGTCCCGATCTGAGCCGGGTCGATCTTGAGAAACTCGATCCGCGGCGCGTACGGCGACAGCTCATCACTCGGTGCGGCAATACATTCATTCATGATGCCCAGAATGTGCATACGCCCATCCCGCGCCCGCTCCAGCGCCCGCTTCAGAATCTCCGCGCTGACGCCCCGAATCTTGCAGTCCATCTGGATAGCGGTGATCCCCGCCTGCGTGCCGGCCACCTTCAAATCCATGTCCCCAAGGAAGTCCTCGGCCCCCTGGATATCGGTCAACAGCTCCCAGTCCTCTCCATCCACAACCAGTCCGACTCCTGCTCCGCACACTGCGGCCTTGATCGGCACACCCGCATCCATCAGCGCCAGCGAACCACCGCAAACCGTAGCCATCGAGCTGGAACTGTTGGACTCGGTGATCTCAGAGACCAGGCGAATGGTATAGGGAAACGAATCGACCGAGGGGATGACCGGCGCCAGCGCCCGTTCGGCCAGGTGACCGTGACCGATATCGCGCCGACCCGGCCCGCGCTCGAAACGCACTTCCCCCACGCTGTAGGCCGGAAAATTGTAGTCCAGAAAAAAGGACTTGAACCGTTTGCCGCGCAGGTCGTCGACCATCCGTTCATCGAGCTTTGTACCCAGAGTAGCCGTGCACAAAGCCTGGGTCTGTCCACGAGTGAACAGCGCCGAACCGTGAGTCCGGGGCAGCACCTGGTCTTCGCAGGTGATGGAACGAACCTCGTCGAGAGCACGACCGTCGATGCGCCGTTCCTCCTTGAGGATCATCCGCCGCATATCGGTTTTGACCAGATCGTCCAGCATCGCGCTGATCTGCTTATCGGTGTCCGGAAAACGCTCTGCGAGTGCTTCGAGAACTTCGACGCGCAGCCGATCGAGTAAACCCTGGCGATCCTCTTTCACCGCAGAACGATTGACTTCGGCAATGCGTCGACCAGCCAATTTCTTGACCGCCTTCGACAGAGCCGGATCGACGATCTCGGGTTTGACCTCGATCTTGGCTGGACCGACCTTCTCGATCAATTCCCGCTGTATCCGGATCAGTTCCCGAATATGCCGCTGACCGAACGCCAGCGCATCGAGCAGATCCTTCTCGGAAACCTCTTCTCCTCCACCCTCGACGCTGACGAGCGAGTCCTCCAGCCCGGCGACGACGATATCCACATCGCTTTCCGCCCGTTGATCGATCGTCGGATTGACGATGAATCCGCCATCGACGCGACCGATGCGGACGGCACCCAGGGGTCCGTCGAAAGGAATATCGGAAATGCACAGAGCCGCCGAAGCTCCCAGCATGCCCAGCACATCGGCGTCGTTTTCCCCGTCGAACGACAGAACAGTGACGTAGGTCTGCACCTCGTAGGGGAGCTTTTTGGGAAACAGAGGGCGAAGGGAATGGTCGATCAGTCGAGCGTTCAGAGTCTCCCTCTCCAGAGGGCGCCCTTCGCGCTTGAAGATATTGCCGGGAATGCGACCTGCCGCATAACTCTTTTCGCGATAATCGACGATCAGAGGCAAAAAGTCGCGCTCTTCGGGATTGCGGGTGCGACAGGCGGTGACCAGCACCACCGTATCGCCGTATTGAACCCAAACGGCACCGTTGGCCTGTTTGGCCACCCTGCCTGTTTCTATGACGAGGGGACGGTCGTCGAATGAATTTTCAAGTCTGTGAATCATGTTCTTCTCTCTTGCTATCGGATTGAGCCGTGTATAGGCAGACCAACCGGGTTCGATTGGCTTTACAGGATACTTGGCTCCAACCGGGTAAAAGTTGCTCCGCCCACGGGGGTTGATTTTTCGCGCAACTTTTATGAGCTTTGTGACAAGTATCTTATGAAGGTTCCACCTCAGGGTGGGATCCGGATCTTTGACAATCGAAGAGTGCGGAACAGCACGCGGGGGGATTCCCGCACTGCTCCGACGCCAAATAGAAGGAGACAATTTGCAGTGCCGCTTCCCAACCGCGATTCGATCGCAGGGAAAGGGAAGACGGTTCTTTATGGAGAAAAGAATGTTTGAATCAAAGGGGAACGCTTCGGTGAGCCAGGAGGCCTGGGGCCGCATCGCAGATGTGACGCTCGGTTTCCTCCTCAACCGCCACGTTCCACGAGAGGATGCGGAGAACATCGCCGGAGAGGCGCTCTGCATCGCCCTCGAGAAGTACGATCCCCAATACTGGCAGCAGCGAGGCGATGCTTCCATCGACTCGGAAGAGGCCATGCGCAGGCTGGTAGTTATGGTAGCGGATCACAAAACCCGCGCTTTCTGGCGGGAAAAAAAGAGGGATCAGAAATTTCTACTCCCTCTGGAACAAGACGACGACGGGCGGGATTTCACCGCGCCCGGGACCGACGTTCCGGACCAAATCCTGCAGGAGAAACAAACCGGCGAATGGCTGGAAAGGCACCTCAAAGCCCTGCCGTTCAAAGACCGGATGGCGCTGGACCTATGGAGCCGAAAATACTCCTACGACCACATCGCCAGCCACCTTCGGACTACCGTTCCAGCAGTAAAATCGCGTCTCAATAAGGCGCGGAAAAAACTCAGAAGTCAGGCAGATACAGCACCTCGCATTGAGAACTAAGGATCCGATCCCTTTCGATCCACAGATCGAAAGGGGAAAACTCTTCAGTCGCCTGTGTGAGGAGCCTGTCACTCCGATGTGATATCTGCTCCGACCCTCTCTCACCTCGACGGTGGGAGTTTTTTTTTGCCTGTTCGGTAGGGTCGATTCCCGACAGTTGCCAAAGAACACTCGCTAATACCGTTATTTTGCGGACGTCCGGATCTTTACCGATCTACCCCAAGAACCCCGGAAACACCCGGACATCCATTCCGCAATCCGGCATCAATCGATAGTTACCGTACCCTTTGTACCGTCCAGAACCAGTTGAGCACCTTCCGGAATGCGAGCCATATCTTCCGGTGGGATCTGCACGATGGGCACCCCACACTCCCGCGCAATCTGGCCTATATGGTGCAACCACGAAGGACCGTGCTGGACGACCATGCCCCGAATCCGCAGCATCAGCGAAAGCAGGGACGAGACGTAGACACTCGTCAACTGCACCGTCTTTGTGAAGACCAGCACGTGCCGGTCGGTCACACTTTCAGCCTGATCGATCGATTCAATCTTGCGCGCAATGCCGCTGCCCTGTCCGGAAACACATCCTCTCCCCTCGATAACCACACCAACTTCGGCATCGGCTGGCTCAGAAGCTGATTCCAGATCAACTGTCTGTTTCGAAGAGCTCTCTTCTGTTTCCGCTTCAACCGGCATCTTACCCAGAAACGACGGAGCTTCGAGACGGTCGTAGCGCTCGTATTCCCCTCGGCGCTGCTGCCAGATCTGCTTCCCCTCTTCCACATCGCCCATCTCGGCGATATGCGCCAGATCCTCCACCGTGAAATAGCATATATCCCCCGGCTTTTCGACCAGACCAACCTTCTGCAGCCCAAGGCACATCTCTTCCCACAGCCCCTGGACTCGGTTGCCCGACACACTGTTCCAGGAACGATCATTGAGAGCCGGGCCCCAGAACAGCGCCCAGTCGAGCAACTGCTCGAACCGCTCCAGGACTCCGGGTTCCGCCGGGGCGAGCATCTCCCGCACCTCGGCGACGCACGCCTCTCGCCGCCGAGTCGCCTGTTCGTGCATCCTCTCAATCCCGCTGCCCTCGCCCCGCATCGCATCCCGCACTATGGGGAGAACTGCGTAATGTTCGGACCACGTCTCGAGGTGCCGTTCATCGGAGCGACTCGGCGGAACCAGGCCGAAGCGATCGCAGTACTCCTCGTATGCTGGCAAAAACGGCGCGACGTCGCACTCTCCCATCAGATAAACGTGCAGCGATTGCAGCTCCATCTGCTCAAACGCATCGCGGACCACCCCCTCGCCGACATACTGCGCCAGCTTCTCCGCCTCCAGTATCTTGAGATGCGGATAGTACGGTTCCAAATCCGGATGATGCCCCTGCAACAGGCGATCTGTGTCATAGCCAGGCAAGTACTGCGATCCAAAACCCCGCAAGAGGACGATACACATGCCAAAGAGGGTCTGGGCCGGACCACTGCCGACGAGACTCCCCAGATCAAAGATCGCGTCGCGCGCCCACAGTAGCGCCCCGACCTGTTCCTCGACCGATCGCGCACTGCGCAAAAGATCATTCGCTCTGGCCGATACCTCGGGAGCTGTACACAGCTTTGCCTCGAGGAACGCCTCCCTCAAAGCCGGTTCGTATTCCCGCAGATACGCCTCCCTCTCCTCAGCCGACTTACTACTGACAGACGCCTCTGACCACCGGCTATCTTCTGCTAAATAGCGATGCTGGTTGAACTCGACCTCAATACCCATAAACCGATCCGGCTGCAGCTTCATTGGCCCGAGCTGATGGCGATCGAATTTCTCCACGGTCGGCACGCCCCGGTACAGCGGCGGCACGACCTTACCTCCATTCCCAGGTATGAAGTTGAAATACCAGTAGGGCCAGACCGGACGCCACGCCCTGTCCGCCAGGTGCGCTGAAAGATGATGCGGAAAGAAGTCGGGCAGCGCGGTAATCGGTCGCACTTGAACGATGTGCACCTCCCCATTCGCCACGACCCACTCGATATCGACGCGATATTCGAACGCGCGATCGACCTCGAGCGCCAGCTGGGCGATGCGCGTAACCATCTCGTCCCGCAAAGAGGGCATCATCTTGCGATCCCCTTCCAGAACAACGCTCTCGACCCCACCCGCGCCCGGCACGCAAATAGTCTGCTTTTCCGCGATCTCTTTACCGACGATCCTGCCGCTGTCCCATTCGCACACAAACCTGTCTACCGGAACCGTACCGGCCGCGCCAACCAGCTCCTCGGCCAGACCAAAGGTCGATTCGATTACGAACCTCCACGGATTGCCCGTCTGCGGATCGGCAGTAAACAGGACGCCGGCACTCTCCGCCGCAACCAGTTGCTGCACGAGCACACCCATCGCATCCGGCTCCAGTTCGATCCCTATCCTTCTGGCGTATTCCAGCGCCGATGGCTCCCAGGCGGCGCACCAGCATCGCCGGATCGCCACCCACATATCAGTCATCGACCGAACGCCGAGAAAACTCCGGTATACACCGGCAAAACTCGCCGTGGCCGAATCTTCATATATGCCCGATGAGCGAACCGCCAGTCCGCAGGTAGCTTCCGCGAGCAGCTTCTGGGCAAGCGGCTCCACCCCCTCTGTCAGACATTGCGGAATCGGCGCCGCGAGCACCCGACGGCACAGCCCTTCGTACGCCTCGGAACACTCAGCGCGTGACCATTCCGCAGAGCCGTCGATGAACTCCTGCACGGAGTCCAGAAGATCCGCCTGTTCCAGAAACAGTCCGAGTGCCTGTCGATTCACCACAAACCCCGGAGGCACGTGGAACCCGCATTCCATTGCCCTGCCCAGATTGGCCGCTTTGGCACCGGCAGACGATAGGTCGAGCCCGGGCCTCAGCTCGCAGCTGAGCGTGGAGTTCGATTCGATCTCGCTTCTCTGGTTCATACCGCTGGTTCCTTTCCGCCGATATCCGTCCAAACAAAAAGGCCAGACGCAAATCGGCATAAGGCCAGAACGCATAGTTCTGACGTATACACCGGCCTGCGACTGGCCTTGGGAATCAAAACCAGATCCAAACCGAATCAACTACTGTTAACAACGATAAAGCGACACCTTAACATGGTCAAGAGAAAAAACAGAAGGGTTTTACTTGCTCCTATCGGCCCGGATCAATACCCTTGAATTCGCATCGGATCATTGGCAAAGGAAGATTTTGATGGATACCACCGTATACGTCCTGCGGCATGCCCAACCGGCAGCCGGCGACATGCCCAACCGCAGCCGTCCTCTTACCGACCTCGGACGCGCACAGGCCGAAGCGCTGGTAGCGTATCTGAATACGCTGCAGCTTGCAGCCGTCTACACCAGCCCGTTCGTCAGGGCCGTGCAGACAGTTCAGCCCTTCTGCCAGGCAAGCGGTATATCGGCCATCGAGCGAGAAGATCTGCGGGAGAGCGGCGCGGATGAACTGCTGCCCCAGGTGCGCCAGCGAATGGTCGAGGCAGTGCAGTCGATCGTCGACGCCCATCCCGACAGCCGTGTGCTAGTCTGCACGCATGGGGGCAATATCTGGGGCCTCATCTCCCACTTTGACAGCAGTTTCGACTATGACAATTATCGCCAGATACGCTCCCCCGATCTGAAAAGATTCCTGTACACCCCCCGGGGCAACAAACTGGACGAAGAATTCAGCTTTGACCTTGAGTTCAATGATGGAAAAGCCTAACCCCTGAAAACACCATGGCCATTCCATATTCGTCGCATGCCCGGACCACTTCCCTATCCTTCAGCGACCCTCCGGGCTGGACGACGTACTCGACCCCGCTGCGCTTCCCCCGATCGATACTGTCCCTGAAGGGAAAGTAGGCGTCGGACCCCAAGACCACTCCTTCGAGTCCTTCCATCCAATCCCGTTTCTCTTCGGCGGACAATCGCCGGGGGACGTCTGCAAACGCCGTCCGCCAGAGCTTCTCTTCCTCCGTCGTGAGGTCTTCGCAGAGATACTGATCGATTGCATTGTCGCGCGCCGGACGACGCAGTCTCGGCTTGAAACGCAATCCCAGAACAGCCGGATGCTGCCGCAGATACCAGGTATCCCCCTTGGCAGCCGCCAGCCGTGTGCAGTGGATGCGCGACTGCTGCCCGGCGCCCATGCCAACCACCTGCCCATCGACGGCCAGGCATACGGAGTTGGACTGCGTGTACTTCAAGGCGACGAGAGCGACGATCATATCCCTCCGGACGGAATCCGGCAGTTCCGTACGGGCAGTGACGACATTCTCGAGCAAATCCAGACTCATGCGCAGATCGTTGCGTCCCTGCTCGAACTGGAAGCCGAACACTTCCCTGCACTCCAATGCTTCGGGCTCGTACTGCGGATCGATCTCGACGATCGGGTATGAGCCCTTCGACTTCTCGCGCAGAATCGAAAACGCTTCCGGCTCATATCCCGGAGCGATAATCCCCAGAGAAAATTCCCGTCGTATCAACCGCGCCGTGGCGACATCGACAGTATCGCTCAGCGCGATCCAGTCGCCGTACGAAGACATCCGGTCGGCTCCCCGCGCCCGAGCATAGGCAGCCGCCAGCTCGGTAAGCTCCAGATCGCCCACAAAATAGGCCTTTTGCAGCGCGGAACTCAGGGGAATACCCACGGCCACGCCGGCCGGACTCACGTGCTTGAAAGAAGCGGCCGCCGGTAAACCCAGCGCCTCCTTCAACTCCCGAACCAGCTGCCACGCGTTGAGCGCATCGAGCATATTGATATAGCCGATGCCGCCGTTGAGCACCTCAATCGGCATGGTCGATGAAGCGACCGAGATGCGCGCCGGCACCTGGTGCGGATTGCACCCGTATTTGAGGGGCAGGACGTGATTTCCCATAGGATACTGAACCTCCTCGTAGAACGGAGTGAGTGGCACAAAAAAACGCCCGAGCTCTAGAATAATAGCCCAGGCGAACGGCTCTCCATAAAAACCCCGCGCTCCCCGGTGGTCGATTCCACCTTCTCGCCAGTTGCGCAGGTTGTCGATTCGTGTATTTGCCGTAAAGTTAAACGATCAAACGCACAAAGGCAACTTACGACTGTTACTCCGGTTCAACCTCCTCGAATTTGGATCTATCATCGGAAAACGGAGATGGAAACCATCGTAAACACTCTGCGAAATGCCCAACCGCAGTAACTGCTACGAAGCCCATTTCATCCATCCTATCTTGTCCGGACCAGTCGCGTCTATTACAATTAATAGAACTGACCGGTCAGTCAATCATTCAAAAATTATCCATATGGAGATTTTTTCATTTCCGGAGGTCCTTTGACTTGTCGACCCGTATCGGACATATTCCCCCATTAACCCCTCTTAAACAGCCGACTGGATGACCTTCCGCCTCTCTCTCCTGCTCCCCATCCTGTTCCTCGCCCTCTGCCTCGATCCTTCCCGAGGAGAGGCCCAGTCCTATCGCATCCTGTGGGAAAGGGGCGAGTACCAGCAGGCACTCCAGGATCTGGAGGGATTTTTCACAGACGGTTTTACCGGATCCGCTCTCTCGCTCGAACGGGACTACGCCGAACTTCTCTTTCAACTCGGCAGGACCGACGATGCAATCGGTGTCATGGAGTCGATCGTCTCGTCCTACCCTCTTCTTTCCAACTCCCTGCGTCTGGCCCGACTCTATCAGTACAGGGGGCGCCGGCAGGAGTACGAAGCGCTGCTCGAACGCGCCTACCAGCGGGCCCGTGCCCTTCTCTCCTATCCGCTCGGTCCGGAGGAATGGCTCGCCCTGGGACAGCTCCTGGACCTGCGGGGGGACAATCCCCAGACCATCCTCGCCCACTACGATCGCCTGAGTGAACGCCATCCCGACTACGTCCCGGCGCCGGTGGCGGCCGGTGACCTGGCCTATCGCCGCTACGCCTACGACGTGGCCGCCCGCAAGTACGGCCAGGCGCTCGCCATCTACGAAAACGACCAGAACGCGCTGGCAGGCCTGGCCGCGTGCTACTACCAATCCGCCGATCCCCGGCTCGAACAGATCCTGGGACAACTGCTCGCGCTCAACCCCCGGCATCCGCGCGGCCTACTGCTGCGCGCCGAACAGGCCCTCGATCTGGGCCGGGCAGAGGAGGCGCTGGCCATCCTGGCAGATCTGCTCGCGGTCAATCCCCTGCATCTAGAAGGGCTTTCTCTGCAAGCGGCTGCCTTCTTTCTCGCCGACCGTCCGCAAGAGGCCGCCAGCGTCCGGCAGCAGGTCTTGGCGGTCAATCCGCGCGCCTCGGTCGCCTTCCGCGTCTCCGGCCGGGTCGCCGCGCGCCACTATCGCTTCGCCGAGGGTCTGGACTTCCAGCGGCGGGCCCTGGAAATCGACCCGGACGACTATCGCGCCCGCCTGCTGCTGTCTCTCGACCTGCTGCGCCTCGGTCGGGACGGAGAAGCCCGCGCCGAACTGGAGAAAGTCTTCGCCGCCGACCCCTACGACGTCCGCACCTACAACCTGCTCAACGTCTCCGACGCCATCGCCGAGTTCAGCAGCGTCCGCCGGGGCATCTTCCACCTGCAGATGCCGGCGATGGAAGCCGAGATCCTCGCCGGTGACGCGCTCGCGCTTCTCGAAGAAGCGGCCGATCTCTATGAGCATAAGTACCGCATCGAACTGCAGTCACCCGTGCTCGTGCAACTTTTCGACGACCACGACGAATTCATCGTGCGCTCCGTGGGACTGCCGGGCAACGCCGGCCATCTGGGCATCTGCTTCGGACAGGTGGTGACCATGGACTCGCCGCGGGCTCGCCCTCACGGCAGTGTCAACTGGCAACAGGTGCTGTGGCACGAATTCGTCCACGTCGTCACTCTGCAGAAGACCGGCAACCGCATTCCCCGCTGGCTGTCCGAGGGGATCTCGGTGTACGAGGAGACCCGCAGGGACTCCTCCTGGGGCCAGCGGCTGAGCCCCGACTTCAAGGCCGTGGCTGCAACCGCGCCGACCGTGAAACAACTCGAAACCTACTTCACCCAGCCCCGCTCCCAGGAGCACCTGCTCTACGGCTATTTCGCCGCCGGCGAATTCGTCCACTTCTACGCGCAAACCTACGGCGAGGAGGCGCTCGTACGGGGTCTGGAAGCCATCGGCACCGGTCGAGAGACACTGGTAGCGCTGGCCACCGCCGCCGGCCGGGATCTGTCCTCCATCGACCGCCGCTTCCAAGACCATCTGGAACGGCGCCTGGCGCCGCTGGCAAACCTGCCCGACTCGGCCGGCGCGATCGACATTTCACCGTTCGGAGCCGCCCTCCGCCAGGGGGGAAAAGCCGAACGGGAAGGGGATTTCGAAACGGCGGAGCGGGCCTATCTCGAGGCCCATCGGCTCTATCCGGAATACTCGGGAGACGACGCCCCGCTCCGGCGCCTGGTTCGCCTCTACCGGGAATACGGCCCGCGCCATGAGTACCTGAATGCCCTGCAGCGCATCGTCGACCTGGATCCCACCGCCCATGCCGAGTGTCTGGAACTGGCGGACCTGCTGGCCGGCCAGGGTCGCTGGAACCAGGCGGCCACGCTCCTGCAGCGCGCCGGCCAGATCATCCCCTTCCACGTCCCCCTGCTGGCCGCTCAGGTCGACTGTCTCACCGCCGCCGGCTTGTCCGCTCGAGCCATCCGTCAGTTGGAGAAACTCCTCTATCTGGACACGGCCAGGCGGACCCAGCACCGCCTGCGGCTGGCCCGGATCCTGGCCGACACAAGGGAGGCGGCCGCTGCCAAAAGGGAGCTGGTCGTCCTGCTGGAAGAGCTGCCCCACTACTGGGACGCCCAGCGGCTCCTGCTCGAGATCGTCGAAGGGGAGGACCAGCCCTGATGGCCGCCGTATGTCGTCTCTGCCTGCTCTTTCTCTTGCTGTCCCTCACCGAACTGCCGGCCCAGAGAAGGTTCTATTCGCCCGCCAACCCGCCCGACACCCCACCCGGCAACTCTTTCGTCTTCTGCCGCATCCAGTACAGCAGCAGCAGCGGTCGCGGCCGCTGGGGCGACTGGGGTCGGTGGGCCACCGACTACCCGGAGTCAGATATCAACTTCTCGCTGCGCCTCTCCCAACTCACCACCCTGGATGTGGCGCGCACCGACGATGGACAATTGGCCCACGCGATAGTCCATCTGGACGACCCAGAGCTGTTCCAGTATCCATTTATTTACATGCTCGAAGTCGGCGATCTGGCCCTCTCCGCGGCGGAACGCCAGGGATTGCGCTCCTACCTGCGGCGCGGCGGCTTTCTGCTGGTCGACGACTTCTGGGGGGACGCCGAGTGGGAGAACTGGAAATACGAAATCGAACAGGTGCTGCCTCCGGTCGATTACCCCATGATCGACATCCCTCTGGAACACGAGCTCTTCAATATCGTCTTCGCTATCGACGCGGTGCCCCAGGTGCCCGGCGTGAGCAACTATCAGCGCTGGGAGCTTACTGGCCAGAGCTTTGAGGGGGATCCGGGCCGCTATGCCCGTTACGGCACCGAAGCGCGCTGCAAGGGCATCTTCGACGGCAACGGCCGCCTGATGGTGGTCGCGATGCACAACACCGACCTGGGCGACGGCTGGGAGCGCGAGGGGGAGCACTACGGCTACTTCGAGGAATTTTCCGCCAAAAGGGCTTATCCCATGGGCATCAATATCGTCGTCTACGCCATGACACACTGAACTGCGCAGAAAGGTTGATTTTGGCAAAAAGCGAAAACTTCACCTCGGGAGGGGAAAAAGAGCAGGACGAAACTCTCTCTCTGGAGCGAGAGATCCTGGACCGGCTGCGCCAAGGCCGCGAGCAGATGCTGACCCAGATCCGCCAGGTCATCGTCGGCCAGGACGAGGTGATCGAGGCGCTGATGATCTCCCTGTTCGCCGGCGGTCACAGCCTCATCACCGGCGCTCCGGGGCTGGCCAAGACCCTGCTCATCCGCACCATTGCCCGCATCCTGGATCTCAAGTTCCGCCGCATCCAGTTTACCCCCGATCTGATGCCCGCCGACGTCACCGGTACCGAGATCATCGACGAGGATCGGGTCGGCGGCCACCGCCAGCTGCGCTTCATCCCCGGACCGCTCTTCACCCACGTGCTCCTGGCCGACGAGATCAACCGCACCCCGCCCAAAACCCAGGCCGCGCTGCTGGAGGCGATGGAGGAGAGGCAGGTGACCGTGGGCGGCCAGACCCGCCTCCTGGAGCCGCCCTTCTACGTCTTTGCCACCCAGAATCCGATCGAACTGGAGGGGACCTACCCCCTGCCCGAAGCCCAGCTCGACCGCTTCATGTTCAATATCCACATCAACTATCTGGACGAGGACCAGGAGTTGGCCGTCGCCAGCCGCACCACCGGCCTGGCCGAAAAAGAGGTACAGGTCGTCTTCACCGGCGAGGATATGCTCGACTTCGCCCGCCTGGTGCGGCTGGTGCCCGTGGCCGAACCCGTGGCCCGCTACGCGGTGCGCCTGGTGCAGACCAGTCGCCCCGAAAACGGGTCCGCCCCCCCATTCGTGCGCGACTGGGTGAACTGGGGGGCCGGCACCCGCGGCACCCAGAACCTGCTTCTCGGTGGCAAGGCGCGCGCGCTGCTGCGCGGCCGGCTCCACGTCTCCTGCGCAGATATCAAGGCTCTGGCACCGGCGGTGCTGCGCCACCGAATCCTCACCAACTTCCGCGCCGAGGCCGACCACGTCGACGCCGAGGAGATCGTCTCCCGGCTGCTCGAAGTCGTGCCGGAACCCCGGTCGGACCTGGACTGAACGTTTCATGACGCGCACTCCGCCCTCGCTCATCGACCCTGCCGATCTGGCCGCCGTGGCCGACCTGCTGCTGCTGGCGCGCATGGTCGTGGCGGGCCTTCGCAGCGGCGTCCACCGCAGCCTGCACACCGGCACCTCCGCCGAATTCGCCCAGTACCGGCCCTACGTTCGGGGGGACGATCCCCGCTTTGTCGACTGGCGCCTGTACGGTCGCACCGACCGCTTTCACGTGAGGCAGCACCAGGCCGAAACCACCATGCGCTGCAGTCTGCTGCTCGACTGCAGCGGCTCTATGGACTACGGCTCTGGGGCGGTAGACAAATTCACCTATGCGCGCATGCTCGCCGCCAGCCTGGCGCTGCTGGCCAGCCAACAAGGGGATCAGGTCGGCTTCGCCGCCTACGACACCGAGCTGCGCGCCTATCTGCCCCCCCGCGCCCATTCCGGTCAGCTGCAGCGGATGCTCGCCGAGTTGGATGGCCTGCGACCGAGTGGTAGCACGGACGCGGAAGAGGCGCTGCGCTTCATCGGCGACGCCCTGCCGGCGCACGGCATGATCGTGCTCATCAGCGACCTGCTCCACCCCATCGACGCGATGATCGGCCATCTGCGTTCGCTGCGGGCCAGGCGGCACGACGTGCTGGTGCTGCAGATCAGCGACCCGGCGGAACAGACCTTTCCCTTCCAGCGTGCCCTCACCCTGGCCGATGCCGAAGACGGCCGGGAGCAGTACACCGTGCCCCAGGCCGTGCGCCAGCAGTATCTGGACAATCGCGCCCATCACTTCGACCGCATCGCCGGGGAGTGCCTGGCCGCCGAGATCGACATCGAGGAGTTCAGCTGCGCCGAGCCTCTGGACCGGGCACTGCACCGGTTTCTGCACCGTCGCAGCCGTCTCCTCCACACTGCCAGCCGCAGGCAGGGCCGCCCCCTGTCCGGGAGAGGCTGATGGGATTCGGTTTTCTCGCCCCTCTGCTGCTGGGTGGCGCCGCGCTGATCGCCGTTCCCTGGCTGGTGCACCGGATCCGGCGTCCCCAGCGCCGGGCCGTGCGCTTCAGCAGCCTGCTCTTCGTTCCGGCCGCCGAGAGCCGGGTCATCGAGCGCCATCGCGTGCAGCATCCCCTGCTCATGTTGCTGCGCATGCTCATGCTGCTGCTGGCGGCCGTGGCTTTCGCCCGTCCCTATAAGGAACGGCTGCTGGCCCCTCTCGAGCCATCCCCCCGCAGCACCTATCACGTGATCGCCCTGGACATCTCCTACAGCATGGCCGCCGGAGAGCGCATGGCAGAAGCCCGGCGACGGGCCACTGCCATCGTCGACAGCCTGCCCGACGCCGATCGGGTGGCCGTCGTCACCTTCGCTCGAAGCGCCGCTGTCGACGCCTCGCTGCCCTATCCCGGCGACGCGGAGAGCGGTTCGCCCGGCCGCGCCCGGCAAGCTATCGACCACGCCGCGCCGACCTGGGAGTCCACCGACTACGCCGCCGCGCTCCAGGCGGCCGAACGCCTCCTGCAGGACGGGAGTCCGGCGGCAGTGGCCCGGGTTGTCCACCTGGTCAGCGACTTCCAGGAAGTCGGCATGCCTCCATCCGCCTCCGGCTGGCGGCTCTCCTCGAGAATCGCGCTGGCTCCGGTCGCCGTGGATGTGGATATTCCCGCCAACCTGGCCGTCGAAGAGCTGGTTGCGCGCCCAGTGGCGGCCGGACAAGTGCAGATCCGGGCGCGGGTGCGCAGTTGGGCGCAGGACGGCGAACGGTCCGCCAGCGTGAAACTGGTAGCCGACGGCGAGGAAGTGGAAACGACCGTCCGCACCCTCTCGCCGGGCAGCGCTTCTCGGATCGATTTCTCCCTACCGTGGGATGACCGGCAGCCGCTGAGCGGCTACGTGGAGATCGACGCCGACGGCCTCTTAGCTGACAACCGGCGCTACTTCGCCTTCAACCCGCACCGCCGGCACCGCGTGCTGCTGGTGCGCCAGCCGGGTGCCCTTTCCTACGATCGCCTGCTCGAGGCCGCCGTGCCGGCCGCCGCCGATCTGCCCTGGCGTCTGCTATCGGTCTCTCCGCCAGAGCTGGAAAACCGGCTGGACGATCCGCCGCGCATCGTCGTCGCCGCCAATCTGGAAGAGCTGGATCGCCCTCTGCAGGAAAAGCTCCGCGCCTACGTGGACGGCGGAGGACGGCTCTTCCTGCCTCTCGGCCCCGGAGCGACGTCCACCTCCATCAACCGCCTGCTGGGAGCGGACGCCGGGGTAGAGCTGAAGGGATTGCGCGCCGCTGCGCCCGCCCCCGCTTCCCCGGCGCGACTCGCCTGGGTGGATTTGGGCCATCCGCTCTTCCACCCCTTTCGCAGCGCCCGTTTCAACGACTTCTCCCTCCTGCATTTCTACAGCTACCATCTCCTCGGCAGCAAGCCCCCTGCTGCTGTCCTGGCCCGCTTCCGTGAAGAATCGGGAGCATCGTCGCCGGCGATAGTGGAGATCCCCTGCGGAGTTGGCCGCATTCTGCTCTGGGCGGGTGGCATCGATCCGGCCTGGTCGAATCTGTCGAGGAGCCCGCGCTTCGTGCCGCTGCTCCACGAGACTCTGCGCTACCTGGCCGCAGACCGGCCGCCGAGACCCGGGTACACCGTCGGCGACCCCGCCGTCCTGCCCATGCAGGATCAGGACTCACCGGCTCCCTGGGTGATCGAACTGGTATCTCGGGCCAGAGGCGCGGTGAGTATGGACCTGGAGCCCGGTTCTTCCCAACGCCTGCTGGAGCCGGGGCTGCTCCGCTGGCGTTCCGCCAGTGATCCACAGCGGCAGCGGGTGGAGGCGATCAACGTCGACACCGGAGAGAGCGATCCGGCCAGAATCTCCCCCGCTGAATTCGCCATAAGGCTCTGCGATGCCCCTCTCGTCTCGGGGACCGCCGCGGACGAAGGAATCCAGGCGGGGACCGGCCATCGCGAATACGGCCGCGCCGGCATCGGCCTACTTTTCGGCTTTCTGCTGCTGGAGAGCTGGTACGCCGCCCGCCTGTCCCGCCGCTCATCGAAAGAGAATCCCTGATGGCCGACTCCTCCCACCGGGTGCCCCCGCTCCTGGAGATCCGACTGCGCTACGTCGCCCAACAGTACCGGCGCCGGAAACAGCTGCTGGGCCGCCTGAAATTCGCCGCTGCCTTCCTCGTTGGGCTGCTGCTGCTCTGGGTCGGATTGCCCCTGGCCGAGGAGCTATCCGTGCCCTTCGCTCTCCCCTTCGCCCTGATCCTGGCACCTCTGGTCTTCCTGTGGAGACGCTGGCTCAGAGGAGAGAGAGCCGAGGAGATCGACCCCACTCAGATCGCTCTGCTCATCGACGCTCTGCACCCCGAGTTGGAAAACCTGACGGTCAGCAGCGTCGAATTCGCTCGACCCGACTACCGGGCCACATCCGCCTGGATCGTCGACCAGGTTCTGCAAAAAGCCCTGACCGCAACCAGCCGCTTCGACCTGAGCGAGCTGGTCGATCCGCGTCCGTTGAAAAAACTCGCCCTCGGTTCTGCCGCCCTCTGGTTGGTCGGCTCGATCTTTCTCGGCTTCCTGCTCCACAGCTGGGACCTGGGCCGGATCGGGGACGGCTTTTTCTCCCCATCAGCGGATCGCCCCCCCCTCTTCTCCGTCGAACCGGGCGATGTCCAGGTGCGGCAAGGCACCGATCAGACCGTCTGGGTCGAGGATGCACCCCGCGGCCAGGGGGGAGCGATCCGCTGGCGCACGGACCAGGGAGACTGGCAGTCGAGCCCACTGGAGCCCGGCGCCGAGAAGGTCCTCTACTTCCGTCTGCGCCACCTCCAGGCGGATACTGAGTATCAGATTCAGATCGGCAACCAGCGATCGCCGATCTATCGGATCGCGGTCTGGACGCCGCCCGCTGTCGAATCCATAGACCTGACCTATCGCTATCCCGACTATCTGCAGCTGCCCCTCCGGGAGGTGACCGACGGCGGTCCCATCGCCGCTCCTCCCGGCACGGTCGTCCAGCTGGAAGTGACCGCCGACGAACCGCTCTCCCAGGCGACGCTGGAACTCGCCAGTGGGACTTCCATTCCCCTCACGGCCGCCGCTGCGCACCGCTGGGGGGGGGATTTCACCCTCACCGGCGACGACGAGTACCGCATCGATCTGCGCGACGTGGACGGCGACGAAAACGAACCGACGCTGCCCCACGCCATCGTCGTCGAGATCGACGCTCCGCCCGACATCCGCGTGGAGCTTCCCCGCGGCGACGACGAGGCCACTCCCATCGAGGAGATTCCCTTCCGCCTGGCGATCAGCGACGACTACGGTCTGAAAGCCTATGGTCTGCAGTACGAGTTGGCCGGACGTCCGCCCGTGCGGCTGCCGCTGCACATCCCCTCGGAATCGCCCACCGAGGCCGGGATCGAATACCTCCTATCCCTGGAGGATTGGGATCTGTCTCCCGGCGACCTGATCACCTGGACAGTCTGGGCCGAGGACCACAAGCCCGGGCGCCCACCCTACGAAACCCTGGGTGACCCCTACTTTCTGGAAATCCGCCCCTTCCGGCGCACCTTCAGTCGGGCGGTCTCGAACCAGGGGGGCGCGGTAGGTAGCGGCAGTTCCGGCTCCGACGCAGCCGACCAGAAACAGATCATCATCGCCACCTGGAACCTGCGGCGCCAGGCGCCGGAGATGGACGAGGAGGAATACATCGGATCGCGCGCCGCCATCACCGCCGCCCAGCGCCAGGTGCTCGAAGCGGCGCTGGAGAATCCTCCTCCGCCCGGCAAGGAATCTCTCGTCGCCGATCTGCAGAGCGAAGTGAGCGCCTCCCTGGAACGACTCGAAGAAGCGGCTCTGCCCGAACCAGCCCCGCTCCTTTCCCAGGCCCTGATCCATCAGCAGCGGGCGTATCGCTTCCTGCTGCAGTTGGAGAGCGACCACCGGCAGATCGCCCAGAATAGCGGCGCCGGCGGCAGTGGCCAGGGCAGCACCCGTCGGCGCGAGCTGGACCAGCTCGAAACGACGCGGCGACGCGACTTCAGCGAGCAGGCATCGACGCTGGAGGAGCAGCTGGCCGCGACCCGCCAGGCGCGCAGCGACATCGAGACGCTGACCCGGCGCCAGGAGTTCATCAACCAGGACATCGCTCGGCTCGTCTCCGAGATGGATGAGGGGGACGAGGAGCAGCGCCCGGAGATGCGGCGTCAGCTGGAAAAACTGCGCGCAGAGCAGCGCCGCAACCTGAACGACCTGGACGCGCTCGAGGGGCGTATCGCCTCGGGGGATCTGGATGTGGCTCAGGCGCAAAACGCCCGCCAGCGGCTCGACCAGGCGCGCCGCCAGATGCAGCGCAGCGCCCGGGACCTGGCCGGTAGCCAGCCGCAAAACGCCCGGGCGGCCGGGCGTCGCGCCCTGGACGCGCTGCGCCAGGTCGATGACGACCTGGGCCATCTATCCCGCTCGGCCGCCGCCGAACGCCTCGGCCAACTCCGCCGGCAGATGGAGGAGATGCGCTCCCGCCAGGCGGAGCTGACAGTCGATATCCGCACCCTCCGGGATCACTCGGCGCGCCCCCTCGAATCGGCGCAGCAGCAGATCGAGGAGATACTCCGGGAAAAAGAAGAGTTCAGCGCCGGCTTCTCGGACTTCATGGACCGGGCCGGCGAGCTGGCGGAAAAAGCGGCCACCAGCCAATCGCTCATGGCGCGCAAGCTGGGCGATTGGCTGCGCCACACCAGCCTCCGGCTTTCCCATGGGGATCTGCTGAAAGGGGGACAGTACGCCCGCTACGGCCTCTACGACGAAGCGGTCGAGCTGGAAGAGGAACTCGGCGCACGCCTGGCCACGACCGCCGCCGGTCTCGACTCGGTTGCCGCCCACCTGGTGGAGGACGACCTAGACGCCAGGGAAAGGGCTCTCGAGCAGCTCCGGGGGATCATGGAGAATGGGGATACTCGGAGCGCCGGGGCGCTACCTGCAGACAGTACTGCCGCCTATGGCTGGGGACCGCGCACTCCCGACGCTCTGCGCCGTTTCGCCGAGGGGGGGTACCGCGACTGGATGGAAGCTCTCCGCAGCACCGAGAATTTGCTGCCCGACGACAGCGGCGCTCGGACCGGCCTGGCCGGTATCCGCGGAGAAATCGGCGGACTGGGGCGCCGCTACGAACGCGAAGGGAGGCTGCCCCACTACGACCTGGTCTTCGACACAGTCGTCAAACCCATCACCCTCGCCGCCGCAGAACTCGAGGGGGAAATCCGCCGCTTGCGCGGCGACCAGGATCAGTCTGCCGCCTACCGCGACGAGATTCCCGCTCGCTATCGGGAGCATGTCGCCGAGTACTTTGAAAAGCTGTCTCGACTGGGGAACAACTAGTGATATACCGCTGTCTACAGGCAAAAGACTGGAATCAACTCCTCCGAGTTCACCTGGAGGAGCAGTAATCGGTATGTCTGGCACTTTCCTGCACTGGCTGAGCAACGCTACCGACCGCACCTATGAGATCGTCTCCTTCACCTTCAACACGTCTCTGGGAATTCCGGCGGCGCTGCTGCTGACGCTGGTCGCCGCCGCCGCAGTCTGGTACTGGCGGGTGCACCTGGTCGCTCTCCAACCCAGGCACCGCCGCCTGCTAATCGCCCTGCGCGCTGCCGCCCTGGTCCTGCTGCTGTTGCTGCTCTTCGACCCGGTTCTGCTCGCCCGCCGCCTGGAGCCCGGCGAGCAGTTCGTGCTGGTTCTCTTCGACGACTCGCGCAGCATGCAGGTGGTCGGGACCGACGGCCAGACCCGGGGCCAGCGGCTGCTGGAGGCGTATGCGGACAGCCGCTTCGAAGAGCGGTTGCGCCAGTCCCACCAGGTGGCGCTCTTCCGCTTCGGCGAGCACCTGGAACGGCTCCGCCACCCGAGCGAACTGCGCTTCAGCCGGCGGGCCACAGATCTGGTCGGCGCGGTCGAATCGGTCCTGCGCAAGATGGCAGGCATTACCGTATCCGCCGTGGTCCTCTTCTCCGACGGCATCCAGCAAACCCAGCAGCCTACCCTCGACGCTGCGGCTCTTTCCTCTCAGGTGCCGGTTTTCACCGTGGGCACCGATGCGGATACGACCTGGCGCGCCCTGGCGCTGACCGATCTCTCCGTCGCCCGGCCCCCCTTCGATCGCAGCCCCGTCGCCCTCACCGCCCGGATCCATGCGACCGGCCTGGCCGGGGAGGAAGCGCTGTTCGAGGTGGTGGAAAACGACCGCACGGTCGCCTCCTCCGCCTTCGTCATCGCCGACGATGCCGACGACCGCAGCGTGCGCCTGGAATTCGCGCCTCGCCGCCGTGGCTGGCTGCACTACACCGCCCGGGTCCGGCTCTCCAGAGAAACGGAGGAACGCCTTTCGGCGGACCCCGTCTCTGCGGACAACGCCAGGGACTTTCTCATTGACAACCGGGCTCGCACCTATCGCATCCTCTACTTTGGGGGGCGCCCTGGCTGGGAGCACAAGTTCCTGCGCCGCGCCCTGGAGTCCGACCCTCAGCTGAATCTCTCCAGTCTGATCCGCGTTTCCGGCGCAGAACGCCAATTCGTCTTCCAGGGCGGCTCTTCGTCTCTTGCCAATCCGCTCTTCGAAGGGTTCTACGACGACGATGCCGGAGGGCCGCGCTACGACGAGGCGGTCTTTTTGCGCCTCGGTCTCCGGGAATCGGAGCTGGCATCGGGCTATCCCCTGGAAGCCGGCGAGCTGTTCCCCTTCCACCTGCTGATCTGGGGAGCTGTCGAGCGCGGCTTCTTCTCTCCGGGGCAGCTGCAGTTGACCCGCCAATTCGTCTCCCGACGCGGGGGCAGTTTCCTCGTCACCGGGGGCCCCCATTCTCTGGCCGAGGGGGGGTATGCGCGCACTCCCATCGAGGCCGTGCTGCCCTTCGTCCTCGGCAGAGCCGAAGAGGAAAATTCCGGTATCTATCTTCCTTTTTATCCGCGTCCTACCATCGAGGGGTGGCTCTCGGGCGTCTGGCTCCTGGGCGCTGATCCGCTGCAGAATGCGGCGCGCTGGACGGCTCTTCCCGCGCTGTACGGCCTGAACCGGCTGACCGCCACCCGGGCCGGAGCCACGGTGCTGGCGCGCACCGCATCCCCCTCCGCATCCATCGACGATCGGCCGCTCTTCGCCCGGCAGCGCTATGGGGAAGGCACCGGCGCGGTGCTGGCCACCGGCGCCACCTGGCCGTGGCGGATGCTCTCTGCGGCGGATGATGATTCCCACGAGCGGTTCTGGCGCCGGCTGATGCGCGACCTGCTCAGAGACGTGCCCGCTCCGGTGCTGCTGACCGCCGGCGCCGAGGATCTGCACGTGGACGATCAGCGCCGGCTGGAGTTTCTGGTGCGCGACAGCCTCTTCGTCCGCCGCGAAGGCCTGGGGATGCGGATCGAGCTGACCGCGCCAGACGGCACCGTCCGCCATCTGCCCGTCGAAGAGTCCATCGAGGAGACCGGTCTCTACGCGGCCGAATTCAGCCCCCACCAGCCGGGGATGCACCTGCTCAAACTGACCGCACAGGATCTGGCGGACACGCCCGTAGCCGCGCTGGAACAGGCCGTGCTGGTCCACCCGGACGACCGCGAGTTGCGGCATTTTCACTACGACCCGACCTTCCTTCGGGAGATCGCCGCCCGCACAGGGGGACGCTTCTTCTCTCTGGGAGAACTCGATCGACTCCCCCCGCAGCTGCCCCGCATCCACAGCCAGCGACAGCGGCAGGACCGCTTCCACCTCTGGCACCTGCCGATCTTCTACCTGGTTCTGGCCCTGCTGTTCACCGGAGAGTGGTATCTGAGGAGAAAGCAGGGGCAGCCGTGATCCGATATCTGCTGATGATTCTCGTGGTCCTGTGGTGCGGTGGCGCCGGGGCGGCCCCCTTCGATCTGATCGTCTGCGGCAGCGGTGGCCAGGAGGAGTACCAGCGACGCTTTGCGGACTGGGGGCAGCGTCTGCGCACCGCGCTGGTCGAGCGGATGCACCATCCCTCCGAAAACGTCCATCTGCTCACCGAATCCGCTTCCACTGCTCTCTCTTCCCGGGAAAACGTGGCTGCGGCTCTGGACCTGATCGGACGGCGTCTGGAAGCAGAAGACCCGCTCTTCGTCTTCCTCATCGGCCACGGCAGCTACCGCGACGGCGTCGCCAAGCTCAACCTGCCCGGCCTCGATCTCAGCGCCGGCGATCTGGACTCCATGCTGCAGGAGCGGGTCAGCGAGCGCATAGTCGTCGTCAATGCCGCTTCTGCCAGTGCTCCATTCATCAATCTCCTCAGCGCTCCGGGCCGCGTCATCTGCACCAGCACCCGCAGCGCCGAGGAGCGCAACGCCACCTGGTTCGCCGAAGGTTTGCTCCGGGCTATCGAAGAGGGGAGCGCCGACCAGAACCGCGACGAGCGGATCTCCGTGCTCGAAGCTTGCCAGCAGGGGGCCGCGCTGACCCGGGCGCGCTACGACGAAAAGAGGCTGATCACCACCGAACACGCCCTGATCGACGACGACGGCGACGAGCTGGGCTCACGGCTGCCTCTCGACGAGCAGAGCACCGACGGTGCCCTGGCGGCAAAGATCTATCTGAGGGACTTCCGCTTTCCGCCGGGTTTGTCCCCCCGGCTCATAGCGGACTATCGGGCCGCGCTGGATCGGGTGGAGGCGTTCATCGACAGAAAGGGGAAAATGGAGCAAGATGAATACTACCAGCATCTGGAGGATTTGCTCGTCCAGGTCGCCCGGCTCAATCGGGAGATTCGCGGCGGAGGAGATGGAGATTATGGAGAGTGAGGAACGGCGTCCGGCTCTAATCCTGGAGAGTGGGCATTCATCCCGGCTTCCACGACTCGCAGGATGAGCCCTCGGTCTGTGCATCGCAGTTGTGTTCACGACAGGAGCGGTTATGGCGACGGATAAAGAGAAAAAGATGACGACTCTCGGCCCCGAGGCCCTGCAGGCCGTAAAGGCGTTCTACGACTACGACTCCAGTATCCCCCTGAATGCGCGCATCGTCGAGCGCCTGGCAGATGTTCCCCCTGTCCGCCTGCGAACCACGGGTCAAAGTCTCCGTGGCGACCGCGCTGCCGACCGAAGTTCCCCTCTACGACCCGGTTTCTCCGTGGAACTATGCAGCCGGCATCTTCCAACCGTTCCTGATCCAGGCCGGACTTCAGGATGAGGCATCGCCCAAAAAGGGCAGCGAACAGCTGCTCCAGCTCATCGCCAGCCCGATGAAGCAGCTCCTCTGGTACGATGGCGACCACAGTCTGCCGGTCGCCTACGTGCCCGACGCCGTGGCCTGGTTCCGCACTCATCTGCAAAAGTAAATCGACGAACGAGAGAGTCGCCCACATCGGGAAGACGCGACCTCATTCTGACACTGTCAGGAGAAAATGCTCGGGCAGAAGCAACGACAATTTCCGACAATTTCAGTCAGCACTGAAGACCTCACTACATCCATTGAAGAAGGAGTAATCACATGATCCGCCTGCTCTGCATCGGCCTCGGAGGCATGGGGCATCACGACTGGAACGCCGCCCTCGACACCGGCCGCTTTACCCCGGTCGGCGGCTTCGACATCGACGAGAAGGCCAGAGCCGCCTTCGCCGAAAAGACCGATGCCCCCGTCTTCACCGACTTCTCCGAGGCACTCACCGGCGTCGAAGCCGACGCCGCGCTCATCTCCACCCCCGACAAATTCCACGCCCCCTACACGCACCAGGCCCTCGATGCCGGGCTCGACGTGATCTGCGAAAAACCGATGGCCGAAACCCTGCGCGACGGGTATCTCATGCACTTCGCCGCCGTCGACCGGGGCCGCATGCTGATGATCCATCAGCAGCTCCGCTGGAATCCTATGCACAACCACGCCCGTAGATTGATCGAAGAAGGGGCGATCGGCGATGTGCGGCGCATCGATTTCGACATGTCGGTCTTCTCCGGCGTCTGCCTGAGCGGCTATCGCAGCGAACTCCCCCACCTGATCCTCCAGGACCTGGCCATCCACCACCTCGACCTGATCCGCTACCTGTCCGGGCAGGAGTGCGAAAGCCTCTACGTCCGCGATTGGCCGTCCGTCGAAGCCGGCCAGTCCATTACAGCCGCCACCGACGCCTGCGCCATCCTCAACATGACCGGCCCGGTCACCGCCTGCTACACCTCCGGCATCCGCCGACTCATGGACCACGTCGGCTACGCCTGCGCCGCTCGTATCTGCGGCAGCGAAGGGGAGCTGTCCCTGCGGGATGATCAAATCACGCTGCAGACGCGCGCCGCCCACGCCGCCGAGGAAGAGCCGCAGGTCATCACCCCCGAGCCGCCCGCAGTCGGCACCTGGGAATCCTTCGCCCGGGCGATCGAAACCCGCGAGCCGACCCTGACCAGCAGTGGCAACAACCTCAAATCCCTGGAAATCCTATTCGCCGCCATCCAGTCCGCCGAGAGCGGAGAAATCGTGTCGATCGACAGTCTGCGGCAATCCTCGGAGATTGCGCCTTTCCCGGCGCCCTGATCCCACTGGAGAGTGGCGGATGCCGCTCCTCTGGAATCTGTTCTGAAAGAACACCGACCGCCGTCATATGCACGGATCGAATACAAAAGGCCCCGGAGACTGTTTCTCCGGGGCCCCGCTCTATCGTCGATGAAGTCCGTTCCGCTCAGCCATCCTCGTGCGCCAGCGCGCAGGATGCCGGCGTGCCGTCCGCCTCCGCGAACACCCTGCCGAATTCCTCCTTACTCACCTGCACCGTCTCCACCCCGCGATACTGGAACTGTAGCGCCCGGCGGCGCTCCGAGCTGCCATTGGGCGGAGTCTGATGCGGCAGCATCGCCGAAAAGAACATCGCCCCCCCCGCCTTCAGCTCGATCGGCACCGCCCTCTCCCGGTCGAAGCGATCGGGCAGGATCTCGCAGTCGATCGTGTGATAGTGCTTCAGCGCCCCCAGCTTGTGGCCGCCCGGCAGCACGTGCATACAGCCGTTTTCCACGGTGGCGTCGTCCAGCGCGATCCACGCCGTGCCGACCAGCTCCAGCGGCAGCCAGTCGAAGTACGCGTTGTCCTGGTGCCACGGCTTCTCCGACCCGATGAACGGCGGCTTCGAGAGCGCCATATCTGCCTTCATCACCACCTCCTGGCCGATAAACTGCGCCATGAACCCCCCGACCCGGGGATGCTCCACCAGCGCCGCCAGCGCCGGATGTTCCTGGCTATACCCGTGTAGCTTCCTGAACTTCAGTTCCGCCTCGGCCGGCGTCATCGCCAGCGGATCGAAACCCGCCTCAAAGTGAATGCCGAAACCGCTGCCCGGCTTCACCACCCGCACCCCCGCGTAGTTGCGCGCCGTCCCCGCCGCCGCCGCTCTCACTTCCGCCCTCCCCCGCGCCGCCTCCTTCAACAAACTCTGCGTGATCTCCGTCAGACCCGCGCGCGCCGCCTCCACCTCCGCGGCCGTCAACACCTTCTCAAACGCCACGTACCCCAATTCCTCGTACTGCGCCAGATGGCCGGCGTCCGGCGCGTCGGGGCAGTCGGCCATCTGCGGCAAATTTTCGTCGTTCATAACCCTCTCCACTTTCGTCGTAGCCTCGGTCTCCAACATCGAAATTCGTTCCGATCTTGGCGGCGACTTCGCCGGAGTACCGTTCTATATCTTATTTACAGCGGACATCCGGGCAATGGGCTCCCACACCCGCCCCCGCCACTCCCCTTGTTCGCCCGCTTCAGCAGCGCTATTTTGCCTTGCAGTCCTCCCCATTGGAGATCCATTTTTGAACATCGCGCTATACACCACGGAGATCGAACCTGTGATACTCGACGGCCAAGATGTTCGTCGACCTCACCCCGGGCACCCCATCGAGTTCTCGATGACTCCGACGGTCCGACATAAGAAAGAAAAAATGACCAAATTCCTGTACATCTCCGACACCCACCTGGGTGCCAACCCGATGGGCTATCAGCAACAGCAAGGGTATCCCGAGAGACTACCCGAACTCCTGGAAACCATGGAGGAGTGGATTTCTGCAACAGGCGACATCGACTTCCTCCTCCATGGAGGGGATATGGTCGACGCCGCCACCGAGGTGAACATCCAAACGGCCGCCGACCTCTTCCATCTCTCCATCCCCGTCTATCTCTGCCTGGGCAACCACGATCTGACTCACGAAAAAAGCCTGGATATGTGGCTGGGTCTCGCCCCCCGTCTCTTCAAAAACCAGGCTCCGGAATACACCGTCGAAACCGACGACTGCGTCCTCCACGTAATCCCCAACCACTGGGAGGAAACGCCCTACTTCTGGGGCAGCCGACAGGATGCGCAATTCTCCGCAGATCAGCTGACTCAACTCAAAATCGACGTGGAAAAACGCCCGGAAACCGCGCATATCATCTCGACCCACAGCCCCACCATCGGCCTGCCAATCGAACAGACCGGCTTCCCCGAACCGCATCACTCTCCACCGGAATCATTTCAAACTCAGCTGATGGAATTGACCGCCGAACGCCAGCAAATCCAGTCCGTCCTCGGTGGCCACAACCACATGAACATGCACCTCGAAATCGACGCCGTGAACTACGTCACCACCAGCTCCTTCCCCGAGACCCCCTTCGACTTCAAGCTCTTCGAAATCACTCCCACAGCGATTTCCATGTCCACCCCCAGCCTGTTCGACCGCATGGGTTTCAGAGGAGAATACGACTTCGACAGAACCTTCGTGCAGGGCAGAGAGAAAGACCGGTCGTTTACCCGCTCCATTTAAAAGGAAGTGCCGTGAAACACACAATCGACTACACCAGAGCCGTCCAGTACGAACGCATGCTGGGCCGCCAGGCCACCGACGCCATCGCCGCTTTCCCGGTCGGCTACCTCCCCATCGGCTGCCTCGAAAGACACGGCGACCATCTCCCCATGGGGCTCGACATCATCAAAGCCCACCAGATCTGCTGCCTGGTCGCCCAGACGGTCGGAGGCGTTGTATTTCCCCCGCACTACTACGGAGGAATACACAACTTCAATCCAGAACAGGCCGAGAAGTACACCGGCGAATGGGGCAACATCTACACCGACCGAACCGCCAAAGACCACCTTACAGACATCATCGATCAGCTCGCCATCGCCGGCATCCGAGTCCTCGTTCTCTATGCGGGCCACTATCCCGAATGTCAGGTGGAAATGATCCGTGGAATCGCCGCGGATTTTGCCGACCATCCCTCCATCACCGTGATCCCTTTTTGCGAATCCATGATCATGAAAGGGGATCACGCCGGAATCAGCGAAACCTCCTTCATGCTCTACCTGGACAAAAACCTCGTCGATATGACCCGCATCGGCGAAGCCAACTACCGGGACCACGGCTGGCAGGACGAAACCGCTCCGGAAAAGGGGAGCAGCGCCAAAGGCGAAGAAGACGCCGACCTGATCATCACCCACCTGAAGCGAGAAATAGAGGCGGTTTTGAGTGAACAGTGAAAATTCGAAATTACCAGTGCTCTTTGAGCTCGACCCGCTACCCCCCCAACCAGCGGAGACAGATTGGGCCTTCGTCGACGAACTGCGAACGGCCCCCTATCATCGCAGGATCAACTGGCAGGAACGTCCCCCCGCAGCCGACGAAGCGTTCTTCCCCAAAGGCATCCGCCTCGAACCGAATTTCCCCGACCCGCGCGACCTGCTCGCAACCGCCGTTGCCGATTTCCGTCACTTCCTGGACACGGTCGGCCTGAAAAGCGACGGCGCTTACCCCCTGGTGACCCGTCTCCGCAAAACGTCGATCCGCGAGGAGTACCGCGTCAAAATAACCCCTGATTCCTGCGAACTCACCGCCGGCGACACAGAGGGCATCCGCCGCGGCCTGATCTGGATTGAAGACGAAATCCTGCGCCGGGGCGGGCCGTTTCTCCCCATCGGCACCTTCCGACGCAAACCGACCGTCCGCACCCGCATCTCCCGCTGTTTCTATGGACCAGTCAACCGCCCGCCCAAAAGCCGCGACGAACTGGCCGACGACGTCGACTACTACCCCGAGGAATACCTGAACCGGCTGGCCCACGAAGGAGTGAACGCCCTCTGGTTCACCCTCCACTTCTTCCAGACCGTGCCATCCGCCATCATCCCCGAATACGGTGCCAACGCCGGACCCCGCCTGGAAAAACTCCGCCGCACCGTCCGCAAATGCGAGCGTTACGGCATCCGCATCTACCCCTTCTGCATCGAGCCGGCCGCCTTCAACTGGCCCTACCCCGAGTTGGCCGCCGCCGGAGCCGCGCACCCGGACCTCAAAGGACACCAGAACGCCTTCTGCACCAGCACCGAAAAGGGCCGGGCCTACCTCGAAGAAGCCACCCGCACCCTCTTCACCGAAGTCCCCGACCTGGGCGGCCTTATCACTATCCCGGTCGGCGAAAGACTCACCCACTGCTACTCCTCCACCATTCCTCACGGCAGTCGCGGTACCGCCTCCAACAGCTGTCCGCGCTGCTCGCAGCGACAGCCGTGGGAAGTCCTGGTCGACACTCTCGCGGCCATGGAGCGCGGCATCCATTCCGTCGCCCCGGAGGCGGAACTGGTCGCCTGGCCCTACGGCCAGTTCATCTGCTGGGGAAAAGAAAAGACCATCGAAGCAGCCGGACACATTCCAAAAGGTGTAATCCTCCAGCACAACTTCGAAACCGGCGGCCACAACAAACAGCTGGGCAAGCTCCGCCCGGCCTGGGACTACTGGCTCTCCTACGTCGGCCCGAGCGACCTCTTCCGGGCCTGTGCCGTGGCAGCCACAGCGCGCAACACCCGCATTTCGGCCAAGCTCCAGGTCGCCTGCTCCCACGAAGTCGCCACCACCCAGGTCGTGCCCGCTCCCGGCATCCTCTTTGAAAAATTTCGCCAGATGCGCCGCCTCCAGGTCAGCTCCGCCATGCTCTCCTGGTACTTCGGCACCTACCCGTCCCTCATGACCAGAGCGGCCGGCGAACTCTCCTTCACACCCTTTCCCCGCAGCAAGCGAGATTTTCTTCTCTCCCTCGCCCGCCGCGACTGGGGCCGGCACGCCCCCGCAGTCGCCGAAGCCTGGCAACACTTTCAGAAAGGCTACACCCACTATCCCACCGCCCACATCTTCGGCTACTACGGCCCCATGCACGACGGTCCGGCCTGGCCGCTCTACCTCGTCCCGCGCCGCCTGCCCCTCGCCCCGACCTGGCAGATCGGCTACCCCCCGAGCGGCGACTACATCGCCGAGTGCATAACCAACGGCTTCACCCTCGCCGAAACCCTCACCCTCTGCCGACGCATGGCCGCCTCCTGGGAACAGGGCGTGCAGATCCTGAAAGACCTCAGACCGCATTTCCGCTCCGACCCCGAGCGCCTCGGTGAGATCGACCTGGCCGTTGCCCTCGGCCTGCAGTTCCACAGCGGCTGCAACATCCTGACCTTCTACTCCCTGCGCGAACAGCTGGCCGACGCCAGACGACCGGCCCGGAGAACCGCGCTGCTGGAAAAGATGAAGAAACTCGTCCGCGCCGAACTCGACATCGACGCCGAACTCCTCCCCCTCGCAGAAGCCGACTCCCGCCTCGGTTTCCACTCCGAAGCGGAAGGCTACAAATACTTCCCCGCCCTGATCCGCTGGCGCATGGACCAGCTCCAACACCTGCTGGAAAGCGAATTCCCATCCGTCGAACAGAAGGCACGAGAACCGGGATCCCTCTTCCCCGACTACACCGGCGAGCAGCCGACCGGCCCCGCGTATTCGTGTACATTTACCCCGGACGGTCCATCTCCGAATGAAAAGCCGTTCGGCCCCGCCTGGAACGATCTGCCACGAGCAGAATGCACACACTGGCTCCACCAGGTCTTCGACGTGGAACGCTGGCGCCGATGCGCGTACGACCGCAACGCCCACAATCCGGTGTCCACCACCGACAGGAGAGAACGCCAGACCTCCTGGAAGGCGATCCACGATCGAGACCACCTCTACATCGCCGTCCTGTGCACATCCGCAACGACCGAATCGGATTTCAGAGGCAATGAACTCCAGATCTTTCTCGAACCGCAGAGAACCCTGCCCAGAATCCTCTTCCATATCCGCCCCGACGGCTCCACCCGCTGCATCAAAGACGACGGCTACATCCCCAGACAGGACGACCCCTGGAACGTCTCCACCCACGTCGACGATACCGGATGGTCCACAATCCTGAGAATCCCGTTCGCATGGCTGAATTCCTCCGACACTCCAAATCGCAAACCCATGCGCATCAACATAGTCCGCACCATGTCCATCTCCGGGAAAGAGGGCGCTGTCTTCTGCTCCTGGGCCTGTCGGGAACCCGTAAAGGGCCGGCTAGTCTGGGGTCATCTGAATCCCGCGACCGATTTCGGCTGGCTGCGCTTCGATGATGTCGTAGTTTAAGACCATACGAGAACCCAAATGACCAACGCATCGGAATTCGACTACCGCATCGTAAAAGACGGACGCATCCTCATCTCCTGGCGCGGCAAACAAGTCGTGACCCTGGCCGGAAAGAAAGCCGATAAATTCCGCAACCAGATCGACGGCCTCGACGACAACGGGGCACAGCTGCTCATGGCCCGCATGACGGGTAACTTCAAACGCGGCAACGAACGTCCGCGTTGAGCGGTGAAATTCTACGAGGAAAAAGCATGACGGCGACCAATCGCGATCTCTCCCCTCGGGCCCGCATCGGGGCTCTGCGCCAGACCAAATCCGAGCACACCGAAGAAAAAATCCGTCGCAACGGCTACCACGATAGTGACGACCACGGCTGGATCCCGTGGCCCGAGCCGATCTCCTTCACCCCCAAGCCCAACCATCCAGGTGGAGGTTGCTACGGCCCCAAATCCATCGGCGAAAACTTCCGCGAGTGGCTGCGGGGGAATCCGGTCTACATCCACCCCATGAGCGCCCTGGCCGGCGCCTGGGTGCAGTTCGGCCCACCCGGAGTGGGCGGCTGGCCCCCCGAAGAGCGCCCCGTCCACCTGACCCCTCTGCACGAAAAATACAACACCCTCCTCTCCGGCATCGGTGCCCGCAACCACATCGGCCCGGATATGCGTATCGGCCTCGACCTCGGCTGGGGCGGACTGTTGGGGAAAATCCGCCATTACCGCGATCTCAATCGCCCCGAAGACACCTCCTTCTACGATGGCGAAGAAGCTTTCGTACTCGGCGTCCGGGAGTGGATCGGCCGCCACGTGCCACACGCCCGCCGGCTGGCCGCCGCAGAAGACGATCCGATCATAACTCAGAACTATCTCGAAATCGCCGCTATGAACGAGTGGCTCGTGGACAACCCGCCCCGCACCCTGCGCGAGGCCTGCCAATTCCTGGCCTGGTTCCAGTCGGTCGATCGCATGTGGGGCGCAGGCGGCGCCCTCGGCCAGCTGGACGAACTGCTGCGGCCCTACTACGAAGCCGACCTGGCCGCCGGCCGCATCGACGACGACGAGGCGATCTGGTGCATCGCCAGCCTGTTCTTCAACGACACCCACTACTCCCAGATCGGCGGCCAGTCGCCGGACGGGCGCGACCTGACCAGCCCGGTCTCCTTCTTCATTCTGGAGGCCATGCACCTGCTGAAAATCCCCACCAACATCGCCGTGCGGGTCCACGACGGCCTCGACCCCGAACTGCTGCGCAAAGCCCTCCAGTACCTTTTCGAAGACGGCACCGGCTGCAGCTTCGCCTGCTCCAAGGGACTGGACGAAGGCTACACCCGCAACGGCATACCCCTCCCTCTGGCGCGCCAGCGAGCCAAGGTCGGCTGCAACTGGACCGCTCTACCCGGCCTCGAGTACTGCCTGCAGGACGTCACCCGCTACTGCCTGATAGCCCCCTTTCAGCACGCCTTCCGCGATGTCGTGGAAGCCGACGCCGCTCCCGACCTGGAACGGCTGTGGGAACGCTACGTCCACCACATGCGCACCAACATCGACACCATGAAGGAAGGGCGCGACTGGCACATGCAGCGCCAGGGGCGATATTGCCCCGAAATCATCCTCAATCTGTTCATGCACGGCCCCATCGAGCGCGGTCTGGACGTAGTCGACGGCGGCGTCGACATCTACCTCCTCACCTGCGACGGTCTGGGCCTGGCCACAGTCGCCGATTCTCTCGCCGCCGTCGAACAGCGCGTCGTTCGGGAGCAACGACTCACCTGGGAAGAGTTGGCGCATCACCTGGAAAACGACTACGAAAACGCCGAAGACGTCCGCCTGATGCTGGCCGCCATTCCCCGCTACGGCTCCGGAGGTTCCCCGGCCGATGCGTGGGCCAAACGGATCGCCGACCTCTTCGACGAACTCGTCCGCGGCACGCCCACCCCAGACGGTTTCACCATCCTCCCGGGACTGTTCTCCCACGGAGGCATCGCCCATTACGGCAAAAGACTGGGCGCCACCCCCAACGGCCGCCACGCCGGCACACCGATCGCCCACAGCGCCGACCCGGATCCCGGCTTCATGCCCGATGGCGGCGGCGCTCCCACCGCCAAGGCGAACGCGGTCGCTCGAGTTCAGCCTCGCTGGGGCAACACCACCCCGCTGCAGCTTGATATCGAGGAAGACCTGTCCCGCCAGATCGGCGGTATCGAAAGCGTCGAAGCTCTGATCAAAGGGCACAATGAAATGGGCGGCACCCTGATCAACCTCAACGTCATCTCCGGAGAGCAGATTCTCGAAGCTCACGCCGATCCATCGAAATACCCCGACCTGGTGGTCCGCGTGACCGGGTACAGCGCCTACTTCCGCAGCCTCTCCCCGGAATACCGCCAGCAGATCGTGGATCGCCTGCTCGCGGCGACGTAACTTCGAAATGGCCGGAATAATCGAGCTGAGGACCAATACTCACTCCTCATATCTCTATCGGAGAAACGATTTTGGGGGAAAGGGGAAGAACGAAATGAAATCCGCATACCTCGCCATCGCAGCTGCAGTGACACTGATCGCAACGACTGCGACAGGTGCCGACGTCGAAGACTACGCGCTGCGCTGCGCTTCAGACCAGTGGCACGAAGTGGACGTGGGGCTTGTCAGCACAACGGGAGATCAGTACACCGTGGAGGCATGGGTCAGGCTGGCTACGGATATCCCAACCGACGATGTAGGAAGCACGATTGTCGGCCAACACGCCGATGGCACCGATGCGAAGGGTACGCTCGATGTCCATATGGGACGTCTGCGATTCCTGATAAACACCAGCCAAAGCCAGCACCACGAGCTGATGTCCGACCACCCTGCACCACTTGGAGTGTGGGCGCACATGGCCGGCGTTTACGACGGCGTCCACATGAAGCTCTACATCGACGGCCAGCAGGCGGGCGAGTTGCCGGTCACCGGCTCCATCACCGGATACGACAAGCGCCGCGGCACCCGCATCGGCGGATACTCGGGAACGTACGCGGGAGACTGCTGGCTCGACGGAGATATCGACGAAGTGCGTATCTGGGATGTGGCGCGAACGCAAGAACAGTTGCTCGCCGACATGTTCCATCCAATCTCTCCCCGGACCGGTCTCATCGGCTACTGGCGCTTCGACGAGGGCAGCGGATCGACGACCGCAGATCTATCCGGCAACAACCACCACGGCCAGCTCACCAATTACAGAGGCAGCGGACAACCCGCATGGGTGCCCGGCGTCTTCACCCAGATCGACACGCTGGAAAGGCGGCAGGCGGCGCTGGCGGACCGGAGATTGCCGGGCATCTTCCTGGATCTGGACATGAGCGCCGGTGATCAGCGCCTATCGACTCTCCAGAACATAAATCCCGGAGAAATCTACTGGCTGCAACTCCACGTGAAAGACGCCCCCGAAATCGGCGGCTGGAGCGCGACCATCCGCTTCGATCCGGAAAAACTGCAGTTTGTCGAAGACAGCTTCCAACCCAGCGACTTCATCCCCGGACTATCCGGTAAAACGAATCTCGTAGAAGAGGGGTGGGTGGAGGTGGGAGGAGATATCCTCAGCACCGATGCCCGCAGCTCCGGCAGCGGTTTCCTGGGGACCGTCGCCTTCGAAGTCTCAAGCAGACTCGAGGGCGGTGTAGAGATACTCCTCTCCGAAGTGACTTTCGCGCGCGCCGACGGATCGACCCTGCGGGAGCAGACCCTGTCGCGCGCCTGGCTGATCGCCGGGGATGGCTTCACAGCCGTGCTCGAACCATACCGAGAGGGAGTCCCCGCGACGCCGACTCTCTCGCAGAACTTTCCCAATCCCTTCAACGCCGCGACCCGGATCCGCTTCCAGATCCCCGAAGCTTCCCGGGCCCGCCTGGAGGTCTTCGACCTGAAGGGACAGCACCTGGCCGTCCTGGCGGAGCGCTTCTTCGCACCTGGATACTACGAGACAGTGTGGGAGGGTCGGGATGCGGAAGGCAGAAAAGCCGCTTCCGGAATCTACCTGATCCGCCTGGAAACCGGCAGCTACCAGCAGGTCCGCAAAGCGCTGCTCGTTCGCTAAAGATCCGGATCGAACCAGGATCGGAAATTTCGTCAAATATCAATGACTGCATCGACAGAGGAGAGACCCATAGTGACTTCACAGAACTGCAAACGCGCCTTCATCATCGGCATCGATGGGGCGATGGGCAGCGCCGTCCGCGACGCCGACACCCCCAACATCGACGCCTTCATCGCCACCGGCCTCTCGACCTACGCCGCCCGGACCGTCTGTCCCACCGCCAGCTTCCAGGCCTGGGGCGCCATGTTCCACGGCGTCGGCCCCGAAAAGCACCAGATCGACGGCGATCATCCCTGCGCCGAGGATGTCCCCTGGCCCTCCTTTGCCAAACTCCTCTGCCAGCAGCGCCCCGGCAGCCGCTTCGCCTCCTTCAGCTGCTGGGAGCCGATCAACTCCAAAATCATCGAGCCCTCCTGCAACTGCCACTGCGTCTCCCTGCCCGACCGCGAACTGGTGCCGGCGGCGGCCGACTATATCCGTCAAAATCCACCCGACCTCTTCTTCATGCAACTCGACGACATCGACGGCGCCGGCCACAGACATGGCTACGGCAGCCCGGCCTACCTCGAGCAGATCGAAGCCACCGACCGCCACGTAGGCGAAATGATCGCCGCCATCCGCGCCGCCGGAATCTTCGACGAGAGCCTGATCATCATCCTCTCCGACCACGGCGGCGTCGACCGCTCACACGGTAGCGATCACCCGGATTGCACCACCATCTTCTGGGCCTGCGGCGGCCCCGGCATCGCACAGGGCGTCGAATTCCCCCACCCTCTGGGCATCGCCGACACCGCCCCCGTAGTTGCCCGCGCCCTGGGACTGGCGTCCCCGGACGGATGGGACGCGCGTCTGCCCGAGGGCATTTTCCAGAGCTGATGGATTGGAGGAAGACACTGCCAGGAGCTTCGTCTTACGGGCAAACACACCGCTAGAGATCAACATGTGAACGACAGCGGTCATCTCGGATCAGATTCCGAGATGACCGGGAGATTCCATCCCACCACTTCTCTCCCGGCATGAGTGCCGTAACCCTCGGGTTTTGATACCCTCGGCTGTGCCCTTCAAACCAACCCTGCGGATAGAAACCAAATGAAAACGCTCAAAGCCACCGTGCTGACATCCCCGCCCGCCTGGGCCGTTCTGGAACGCAAGCTGCTGGACACGCTGTCAGAAGCGGCGCTGGCCGTCTCTGCGAAATACAACTACACCGACGGCATGCCGACCTTTGTCGACGACGTCGATGATGTGTACGAATCGCGCGCCGGACGCGGCCTGCTCTACGCCATGGGCGGTTGGGATCAGCTTCTACCCACCGCGCTCAACGAGTGGAATGCCGTCACGCGTTACTTCAACGACGGCCTCCGCAACACAAAAACGAGGCACCCGGACGACTTTGCCCAACTACACAGAGAGTACTACAACCTGGGTCAGGCCTTCGAGTGGTTCCACCAGGGAGAGGGCAATCAAGCCCTGTACGAACTCGGCGTTGCCGACCCGACCAACCCGGAGCACCAAAACCGGGCAACCCGTTTCGCCGACATGTTTACCGGCGACGATCCCGACGTTCCGAATTACGATCCAGAGAAGCGGCTGCTGCGCTCCCCCTTCCCCTCGAGCGTCGGCCCCTTGCACCACGCCGGACAAGGCTGGGGCAAAGGCAATGCCGCCGATTTCGCCAACATGCTGCTCCGCGAGACATCCTCCGGTTTGAGAAGAGTGTCGCTGGCTCCCTCCATCGACAACCTAGAGCCGGACTGGTTCGAAAACCCGCAGCGGCGGGATGAAGTAATCGCCCTCTTCGACCGCCTGGTCCTGGACGGAGATACGCCGACCAATCTCACGGCCACGGCCCTGGTGACTCACGCCTTTCTACACACGGGCGAAGAGCGCTATCGCAGATGGGTGCTCGACTACAGCGAGGCGTGGCTCGAAAGAATTCGCACCAACGGCGGCATCGTACCCGACAACGTCGGACCCAGCGGAAAAATCGGCGAGCACCGGAATGGGCAGTGGTGGGGAGGGCTGTATGGCTGGAATAGCAACTATGCGGGGGATATCAACTTCGGAGGACTCACCGTAGCCGCCGAGTGTGCCGTTCTGCTGTCCGGCGATATGAGCTATCTCGACCTGTTGCGCTCACAGCTGACCATGTTGCTCGACAACGCCCGACAGGGAGACGACGGCCAACTGCTCATCCCCGGCCGCTACGCAGAGGATGGCTGGACCGACTTCAGACCACCGCGCATTCTCGAATTCGCCCACCTCTACCACGCCTCCATGAGCAGCGCCGATCGCGCCCTCATCGAACAGCTGCGACAGGGCGATAAAGAGCGGGACTGGAACCTTGCGGAACCGACCCCCGACCGGCGGCTGCAGAGCGCCGAATATCCCCGCTTCCAGTACTACGACGGCCAGGATCCGACCTGGCCCGAAAAGATTCTGCAGGCGGAACACCTGTACGCGCAGGCGTTTATGGAGACGATCCGCGCCGAGAATCGAGACCTGCAAACACTCACGCAGGACAACCAGTGGCCCCCCAATCCAGTGGTCACCAAAGGTCTGACACAGGTCACCATGGGTGCGCCGCAGACAGTTTACAACGGCGGACTCCTGCGCGCCACAGTGCGCCACTTCGACGCCGACAAACAGCGCCCCGGCCTCCCACCGGATGTGGCCGTCCTCGTCGATCAACTCGGAGAAACGTCCGTCGGAATGCAATTCGTCAACCTGAGCACCAATCAGACCCGCACGCTCATGTGCCAGGCCGGCGCCTTCGGCGAACACGAATTCGGCGAGGTGCGCTATGACACGGGCGATCTCGGACCGCTCCGCGACAATCCCTCTCTGTGGCTCAGGGAAAACACGCCATCGCCCGAACAGACATCAACCCGCATCGACGCACCCCATTTCCGCGTCCGCCTGGCCCCGGGAATGGGCATGACCCTCCGCGCAGAGCTGCGCCGCTTCTCACAAACACCCACATACCAGAATCCGACCTATGCCTGAAAACGACCCGGTTGCACCTCCAGTGCCCACAGGACTCGACCCTCGAAAACTCACCTAGACCTACGTCCGCGCCGACTAAACGGATCGAACCCCTCTATATCACCCAACGAGTGACCACCGATGGTTCCTACAGAATACACGACCCGCCGACAGAGCAACTCAACCAACAGGCCCATGGGAGGGATTCTCAGATGGACAGCCGAAGTCGTATTATAGCCGCTTGTGAACGGCGCGGAACAGATCGCTCACCCACTTCAGCACGGTTCACTCCTGATGCACTGGAACTGATGCGCCTGCATCTCGGCCTGCGCGAATCGGACAACCTGCTCAACGACGTGCTGGACGAATTGGACGTGGATATGCGCTGGCTGGGACTGCCGTTTATCGGCCCGGAAGAGCGATCCACGCCGACGCTCTCAGGGGTGGGACGGGATTTCTGGGGGGTGGGACACGTGAAGGTCGAGACAGCGACCGAGACATACTACGAATTCTCGGACCATCCGCTGGCCGAGGTCAGGTCGGTGGCCGAGGTCGAAGCGTATGACTGGCCGGACCTGGACTGGTGGGACTACTCCGCTGTTCCAGACCTGATCGAGCGCATGAACGCCAGAGATCGTCGGGCGGTGTTGTTCATGGCCGGAGGGGCGTTCGAAACGCCATGGTACATGTGCGGAATGGAGAAATTCCTCACCGAGCTCCATTTGGCCCCGGAGATCCCTGAGGCAATCTGTCGTCACGTGGCGGAGTACTACCGCCAGCGGGCACTGCGAGTCATCGACGCGGCGGCGGGGAAGCTGGAAATCGTTGGCTCGGGCGGCGACATAGGAACACAGCGGGGGATGATGGTGCGACCAGAAACGTGGCGGCAGCGGATAAAACCGTTCACTGGTCGGCTGATCCAGACGTTCAGGAAGATGGGAATGAAGACGTTCTATCACTCCTGCGGGTCGATCGTGCCAGTGATTGACGATCTGATTGAAGCTGGCCTGGACCTGCTCGACCCGATTCAGGTGGGCGCAGAGGGGATGAGTCCGGAGAATCTCTACTCCCGCTTCGGCGACCGATTGTCGTTCCACGGAGGGATCGACGAGCAAGAGCTCTTGCCGCACGGAACGGCCACCGAAGTCTACGACGAGACAAAGCGGACGATTGACATCCTCGGGCAACAGGGAGGCTTTGTCGTCAGTGCCGCCCACCAGATCCAGGCAGATACGCCACCGGAGAACGTCGTTGCCATGCTCCAGGCAGCCAAAGACTACCGCTGGTAGCACCATCTGTTGAATATACTCACATAACATTCAGCGCCATCAATGGATATCTGACCGCCAATGATTCCCGTGAAACGCACAACCAATCGACGAGCTCGACTCCCAGCAGAAGAGAACGACCTGAGCCGCCGTTACCTGAAGATGATCGAAAAGTGGGTGCGCGTCGGTGTCGATTTTTTTGCCGACTGGCCCGAACGGCCCAACAGCGGCCACTTCCTCAGTGGCTGCCACTGGTACGGCCTGGAAACCATCGGCCCCGCGTTCGCCCTGGCCGTGGCCAGCACCTCAAACGAATTCGACGGAAAAACGGCCGGCGTTTCCCGCGACCAGCTCCAGGAGATGGCGATCAAAGCCGTCCGCTATCTCTGCTTCACCCACGACACCGGCCCCGAAGACTGCGTCAGACCGGACACCGGATGGGGTGATCCCCGCAACTTCGGCACCAAGTGGGGCGAACGCGGAGGAGGGTTCTTCCGCGAAAGCCAGTGCGGCCGCACCACCGCTCCGCTGACCACCATCTGCCTGTTGCTGCGCGACCGGATCGATCCGGAAACCTGGTCGATGGTCGCCCGTGTCCAGGCCGACTACGCCGACCGCTTCGGCTCCATGCCCCCTCGCAGCGGCGTCTATATAGACACGCAGATGGAGGAAAACGGCTGGACCGCCGACGGCCTGGTTGGCGCCCATCTCTTTCTCGAAAATCACCCGGAGACCGACGCCTGGGAAGCACTGAGCCGACGCTGGATGTTCTCCACCTGTGCCGCCCCGCAGGACGCCGGCAACGAAGCTCCTCTGGGAGATTCGACCGTGCGCGGATTGACGCACAAAACCCTCACCACCCTGCCCGACTACTGGGCTGAAAACCATGGCATGGTCCATCCCAGCTACACGGCCGCCGGGGTGTATTTCTCCGTCCACATCGGCTGCCGCCTCCGGCTCTTGGGACGAGATCTGCCTCCGGAACTGCTCTGGAACAGACAGCAGATATACGAAAACCTGAAAATCGTCACCGACGGCGGCGGCTACCCCCAGGCAGTCCAGGGCATGGACTGGCCCTATCTGCCGTCAGTAGGACGCGAGAGCACGCACGCAGCCGCCTCCGTCTTCTTCGACGATAGCGAGGCCGCCACCCTCCAACTCCGGGGCCTGCACCACGCCGAGCTACGGCAAGAAGGCAACGGCGGCTATCTGGTAGATCCCGAAATAGCCAAAAGAACTCGGCAGCACGATCGGGCGACGGCGCTGGGAGAAGTCGGCATCCGCGACGTGGCACAGCTCTATCTCTTCCACCGACTCTTCGGCCCTGGCGCCGACCCCGTCTCCGAAAATCAGCTCGAAGCGAAACTGGCCGGTGTCCGCACCTTCCCACACGCCGGCTTCGTCCACCACCGCCACCACTGCGGCCAGACCTCTCTCTCGTGGCGCAACGCGATCATGGCCCTCCCCCTTACCAGCGAAGGGATCTACACCATCGCCCCCGCCGCCGGCACCTGGCTCGCTCGCCCCGTTGTCGAAAACCATCCCGACAGCCATTCCCTGCGCAGCGTCGAAATCGACAATGCCGACAACAGCTTCGCAACAGCTCTGATTGTAGACCGCTGTCAGGACGCCATTCGCCAGTGCGTCCTGTTCGCCGGATTACCCGACGGCCAGACCCTCTCCTACGAACGCTTGGTCGCGTCCAAAGACCTGACCCTCACCTCCCTCGACCAGGGCTTTCTCCGCATCACCAACGAGCACTTCCCCCTCCTCGCCCCCAACTGCCGGGGAGAACGCATCCTCTACAGCGAAAACGATCAGACATCATATCGCGGCTGGATAGGCACCAGCAAAGAGGAAGATATCGTCGCCCTGTTGGGCCAACCCGACTGGCTCAACATCGACGACCGCCTGGGGCTGCGCCTGATCGGAAGTGGTCGAGGGACCTACCACAACCGCCACTACTTCGAGGCGTATCAGGTGCTGGCCGACGACCTTTTCCTCTCCGCCGCCGAATGTCCACAGGATCTACTCCAGGGCCAGGAGGCCGGATCTCTGGCCGCCCTCCTAATCCCCGACCAGCACCACGCAGAGACGGCCGACACACCGTTCCAACTCATTCGCGATGGCGAGGACGGCGTCTGCCTTCTCGCCGACGGCTTTCTAGCGGCAGCCAACTTTGCGGATCGGGAAAAAGTCTGCACCTTCCACCTCCCCCAAACGACGAAGGTCCAGATCTTCCCCAGCTGCTCGCTGTCGATGTCGGATGGCACTCCTTCGTACCGCATCCGCATCAGACGCCGAATGCCACTGCTTCTTCAGGCCTGCAACCAGCTCGAAGTCGAAGGAAGTGTGCAAATCGACGCCACCTCGGAAGACGATATCTTCGCACGCAACACCGGCCGAGACGTGGCTCGAATCTCGTCGCCTAGAGCGAAACCATATGAACTCCATCCGGGCCAGTGTCTCCACTTCAATAGTTGAAATGAATCCGGCTCCACCAAAATCATCAGGAGATACCAATGAGCAATATACCCATGGCCACGACCGGCTATGCCGTGAGCAAAAAAAGGGGTTGAAAAAGCCGGATTCCTTGAGTTCCAGTCTCTATATATCCCGCCAGAGGCATTTCCTGGCAGCGCAAAATGCATCCCCTGCCGTCCCTTTGCTCCGCCCCTGCGAAAGCCGTAACTTTCCACGGACAACTGACTCCGCACAACATTTGGCGATCGGAACAATCGGCATATGCCGACGCGCAAAAAAAAGAAATCCGGGAAGCGCACAAAAACAGCTGGACGCCCTTCCAGTACACGGAAAACGGATGCCGGCCAGGCAGATAAGGTATACGACTACTACGCGACCACCGTGAGCGGATTGGAGCAAGTCGTCGCCGCCGACATGGAACACAATCTGGGCGAAATCCAATCCCTGCAGATCGAGCGCGGTCGGCGGCACGGCCGCCTCTTCTTCCGCTACGAGCGCAGTCCAAAAAAGCTGCTGGAACTCCGCTCAGTGGACAACCTCTTCGCCCTCCTGATGCGCATCCGCAACGTCACCGTCGGCCGCCCGGGCCTGCAGCAGATCGCCGACGCGATCGGTCACATCGACCTGAAACCCGCCATGAGCCTGCACGATAGACTCCACGGTGACAAAGAAAAAACGACCTGCAGACTGATCTGCACCGTCGGCGGCGACCACCGCTTCTCGACCAGTGACCTGTATCGCGCCGCCCGCGATGTCCTGGTCACCAACGGTACGGAGTTGGAGGCCGAACAAAGCGCCTACATCCTGCATCTCCAGGTAAAAGGCGGAAAAGCCCTCTTTGGATTCCAGCTGGCACAAACCCGACTGCGCAACCGGGACTACCGTCGAGAATCCGTACCCGGCGGCCTCGAAGCTACCGCAGCCTACTGCATGGCCCTGCTCGCGGAGATAAAGCCCGGCGACCTCTGCCTCGACCCCATGTGCGGCGGCGCAACTCTCCTCATCGAAGCAGCCCTCGCATTCAATCCCGGACAACTGATCGGCGGCGATATCTCTATCCCGGCCCTCGTCGCGTCACGAGAAAACAGCATGGCGGCCAAAACGAGAATCGACCTGGCGCAGTGGGATGCCGGAACGCTCCCCCTGGCTTCCGCCTCAGTAGACGTGCTCCTCTGCAACCTCCCCTTCGATAAGAAAGTTTCCTTTGCCGAAGGAGATAGTGGCACTTTCATCCTGGAGGAGCTGACGCGAGTGATCCGCCCCGGTGGCAGAGCACTCCTCCTCACCTCCGACCGTGAAGCCATGGAATCGTTCCTGGAATACGGCCGGTCCTCTTTCACCTGCAAAAAGCGTCTACCCCTCCGGCTCAGAGGTGTCGAACCGTCCCTTTACCTCCTCGAAAAAACACCGAACTCCGAAATAGATATTCAATGATTCTACCCGAAATCAAATCTGAACCAGAATACGTCGCAGTCTACGCCGACACCGACACCTGGCTGCCCGCCATGCGCGCCATCTGCGACCGCCACGGCCTCGACGCCGGAGACCTCCGCCGCGAAGTCCTGGGCACCCACGTCGTCTTCCGCACCGGTTCGCTGATACTCAAACTCTTCAGCAGTCTGTGGCCTGGCGACTTCCGCTCCGAGCGCGCCACCCTCGCCCACGTCCACGACCTGCCCGTCCCCGAACTCGTCGCCGAAGGAGAGATCGAAGGCTGGCCGTATCTCGTCATAACCTCCGTCCCGGGCATTCCCGCCCTCGACGTCTGGAGCGACCTCGCCCAACCGCAAAAGACCCGCATCATGGAACAACTCGGCCAATTCATGCGCCAACTCCACGACCATCCCCCCGTACCCGAACTGGCCACCGACTGGAACGCCTTCCTGCAGGAACGGATCGAAAATGCGGAAGAACACCACCGGGCCGAGGAGCCCTGGCGCACCTGGATCCGCGACCGCCTCGCCGCTTTCTCCACACCAGCCTTCGACCCCGTCCTGATCAGCGCCGACATTACCGAAGACCATCTGCTCCTCTCCGAGCAAAACGGCATCTGGGAGATCACCGGCCTAATCGACTTCGGCGACGCCAGAATGGGTCACTCCCACTACGAATTCATCGCCCCGCTCGCCTTCTACACCTTTGGAAAGCCCGATCTCTCCCACACCCTGATCGAAGCGTACGGTCTCCAGTTCGACGCTGAAATCGCCGAAAGCCTGACCACCTATTGCCTGCTCCACGAGTTCGGCAGACTGGCCGATTTTCTCAAGCGCTACCCCGCGTCGGACGGCCCCGACTTCCACCGCGCCCTGTGGGGAGATCTGTAAAAATCATTCGCAATAGCACCGCCACGTAAAAAGGAGACAATCCCATGAACAGGACGCCCATCGATGACGCCACCTTCGCCCAAATCGCCGACCATTTCCAGTACGACGCGAACCTGCCGCTGGAATCGGCAGTGATCGGCACGTGGTCGAGCAGGCTGCCCTATGCCATCGACAAAGTCGAATACGGCAGCATCCGCGGAGAGCGGGTACCCGCCTACTTCTACCATCCCCTGGAAGAAGTCGAAGGCCCCCATCCGACCGTCCTCCTGCTGCACGGCGCCAACGATTTCTGGGGCAAAAACGAGGACTGGGCCATGGAGTGGAGCGACATCCTGGCCCGCCAGAACTGGTGCGTCCTGTGCGCCGACAACCCCGGCCACGGCGAGCGCAAAAAGGCCGGCCAGCCCTTCGTGTTCGAAATGGACACATACACCCGGCGCGACCACGTGGTCCAGACGATCGTCGACCAGCGCCGCGGCATCGACTACCTCCTCTCCCGCCCGGAAGTGGACGACAGCCGCATCGCCGCCATGGGAGGCAGCCTGGGAGGCTACTACGGCGCCATCCTCTCCGGTGTGGAAAACCGCATGATGGCCGTGGTGCTGACCGTGACCAGAGGCTGGCCGATGGACCAGGCCACCGACGACCCGATCGTCCGCTTTTCTCACACCCTGAACTTCGCCCCGCGGATCAGCGCCCCTACCCTGATGGTCAACGCCGTCGGCGACGGCCGCGAAAACGGCGAAGAACTTTTCAACGTAGTACCCGAACCCAAACAGCAAATCTGGCACGAGTCGAATCACTACCTGCCGCCGAGCGAATACAACGAGGACATCCTGGCCTGGCTAGGAGAGCGCTTCAGCTAATACTATTCGGCGGAAAGCGCTTCTCGGCTCGGCAAACACCTGCAAGCCTGACGGCCCCCATCGAGAGGAGAGCGGATATGGACGCAGTCGACATCCTGGGCTATGTAGAAGAACCGGCCAAAAAGGTTCCGATCCTCTACGACGTCGATGTGGCGGTGGCCGGATCGGGCACCGCCTCCACCATCGCCGCCGTCGCCGCCGGCCGCTACGGCGCCAGCACCGTACTGATCGACCGCTTCGGTCAGCCGGGCGGCAACATCGGTCCGGGCATGTGGTGCGGCGGCAGCCTGCATCTGGCCCTCGCGAGTGGAGCGGACCCCGACGACGACGCGCTCATCAATCGCAGCGGCATGGGCGGTATCCCCGAGGAGTTCCACCGGCGCATAATCCACAGCCGCCCCAAAGCAGATCAGATATCAGAGGAAGTTGAAAAAGAACTCGAAGAAAAACACCTGAACGTCGCCGGCTACCGCGCCGGCACTGGCGGCCCAGGGCTCCCCGGCTACTTCGTCGACGCCCAGGTCTGCTCGCACGTCGCCCTGGAGATGCTCGAGGAAGCCGGCGTCGAGCTGCTGCTATCCGCGTACGCAGGCGACCCAATCGTCGAGGATGGCGCCGTAAAAGGCCTGTTTGCGGAGACCAAATCCGGCCGCGTGGCCATCCGCGCCAAAGTCGTCATCGACGGCACCGGCCAGGCCGAACTCGCCATGCGCGCGGGTGCTCCAGTCAAAAAAAACAGATCTCCCAACCTCGGCCTGTGGTACACCCTGGGTGGCGTCGACTGGGAACGCTACCAGAAATTCGTCGAAAACCACCAGGAGGCGAGCGAGGAAGATCTGGACTGGTCCAGGCGACATCTCGCAGCTTCCGAAACCGAGGCCGACCCCTTCCCCAACATGCGCCACATGCTCCCCCACCTGCGCCGTGCGTGGGAGGCGGGCGAGTTCGAATTCCGCCGCAAAATCGGCCGCGGCTCAATCCACATCAGCCTCAAAAACATCGGCCACAACATGGCCGGCGGCCGCACCGGCACCGCCGGGGAGTTCGACTTCAGCGAGGCGAAGATCGTCTCCCTGATGGAGCGGGAACACCGCGAACAGTGCTACAAATTCGCCCGCTTCCTGCACCGCCACATCCCCGGCTTCGAAGACTCCTTCCTCATGCTCAGCTCCCCCTTCCTGGGCGCCCGCGGCGGCCGCTACATCGACGCCGAATACCCGATTTCAAACGATGACCTGCACGCCGAGCGCCGCTTCGACGACGTCGTCTACATCTACGATGATGGCCGCGTCCACAAAAACTGCGACGTCCCGTATCGCGCCCTCATTCCCAAAGAGATAGACGGCCTGATCGCCACCGGCCGCAGCGCCATGCCCTACGGCCCCAACTTCCGGGTCCGCTGCAACATGTTCCTCAACGGCCAGGCCGCTGGCGTGGCCGCCGCCCTCTGCGCCAGAAACGGAGTCCAGCCGCGCCACCTCGACGTAAAAGAACTCCAGAAGATCCTCGTCCACGAACTCCACTGCCCTCTGGCCGAGGAGGAGCGACTCGCACAACTCGGTCTGTTAGAGGAGAGAAGATGAATCAGAATATCGACACCAGCTTCACCTACCAGGTCGCCATCGACTACGAGCCGGGCATAACCCGCCGCGACCCCAGCCCCGTAATAAAAGTCAACTCCCTCTTCTACGTATGGTACACCAAAGCCACGGTCGACGCCTCCGGCTACTACGGCTCCATTTGGTGCGCCACCTCACCAGATGGCCACACCTGGACCGAGCAAGGCGAGGCAATCCCCACCGGGCCGGGAAACTCCTGGGACAGCAACGGCGCATTCACCCCGACCACCCTCGTCACCTCGGGCGCGTATTACCTCTTCTACACCGCCGTCCCCAAACCATTCGACAACGACAACGGCGGCCCCAACGGCACCCACACCGCCATCGGCGCCGCCGTTTCGAGTAACCCGGACGGCCCCTGGAAAAAGATCGCCACCAATCCCCTCCTGGAACCGGGCACCGGAGACGAACTCGACACCCACCGAGTAGACGACGCCTGCTTCATCGTCAAAGACGGCAAATACTGGATGTACTACAAAGGCCGTCAAAAAGGCCTGAGCCCCGCCCAAACCCGAATGTTCCTGGCCCAGTCCGACACTCCCACCGGCCCCTACAAAAAATCCCCACTAAACCCCATAATCGACAGCGGCCACGAAGTCTGCGTCTGGCCCCACGGAAACGGCATCGCCGCCATCCTCTCCCCCACCGGCCCCCAGGGCAGCACCCTCCAGTACAGTTCCGATGGCCTGAGTTTCACAAAAATGGCGTCGATCAATCCCGGTCCACCATCAGCTCCCGGTCCCTACCGCGCCGACAACTACACCGAGGGCCAGGGACCAGGCATCACCTGGGGATTATGTCAGGATATCTCCTCGGCAGACCGCCCTTTCCTCCTACGCTTCGACTGCAAGCTGAACGCAGAGGGATAAGAAAGGATCTGTTTTTTATCAGATTGAATTTGGAACACTGTCAATACTTAACGAGATCCGCTGCGGTTCGGGGGGAACCCCAAGAGCGGATTCAATCGTCCCGAAACCGCAGGATTGCGGCGCAGGGATGATTGCCTCGGAGCCGTCCAGGGATGGACGGCGAGAATGAGCGACGGGGTTCCCCCCGGATCGCAACATGCGAGATACCAAAAATCGACACTGACTCGAGAAAGCAGGACAAGAATGAATCAGACACCTCCCAAACCCAACGTCATCCTCGTAAACTGCGACGACCTCGGCTACGGCGACATAGGCTGCTACGGCTCCAAACACCACGCCACCCCCGCCCTCGACCGCATGGCCGCAGAAGGCGTCCGCTTCACCGACTTCTACATGGCGGCTCCCGTCTGCTCCCCCTCGCGCGCCGCCATGATGACCGGCTGCTACCCCCTGCGCGTCGGCCTGGAAACCGGCTGCGAAATCATCGTCCTCCGTCCCGGCGAGCCAATCGGCCTGAGCGGTGACGAAACAACAGTAGCCAGCATCCTCAAAGACGCCGGCTACGCAACTGAAATCATCGGCAAATGGCACTGCGGCGACCAGCCCGAATTCCTCCCCACCCGCCACGGCTTCGACAGCTGGTACGGCATCCCCTACAGCAACGACATGGGGATCACCAAGAGCCACTCGCATTTCCCGCCGCTGCCATTAGTGCGGGACGAAGAAGTAATCCAGGAACAGCCCGATCAGGCCGCCCTCACCGAACGCTACATGGAAGAAGCCGTTCGCTTCATCCGCTTAAACCAGGACAACCCGTTCTTCCTCTACCTCGCCCACATGTACGTGCACGTCCCCCTGTACGCCCCGGAGCGCTTCCTCGAACAGTCGCGCAACGGCAAATATGGCGCCGCCGTCGAACACGTCGACTTCTGCATGGCCGTCCTCTTCGACGAGTTGGAGCGACTCGGCCTCGACGACAACACCCTGGTCATCTTCACCTCCGACAACGGCGGCGCCCCACAGCACGGTGCCAGCAACGCCCCCCTGCGCGGCCAGAAGGGCACCACCTGGGAGGGCGGCATGCGCGTCCCCTGCGTCATGCGCTGGCCCGCCGCCATCCCCGCCGGCGCCGAGAACTCCGAACCGATCACCTCCATGGACTTCCTCCCCACCCTGGCCCGCCTGGCCGGCGGAGCAGTTCCCGACGACCGCATCATCGACGGCAAAGATATCCAGCCGCTGATGCTCGACGAAGCGGACGCCATTTCCCCGCACGACGCCATCTTCTACTACCGCGTCGACGAACTGCAGGCCGTGCGCTCCGGCAACTGGAAACTCCACCTGACCAGCGGCGAACTCTACGATCTAGCCGCCGACATCGGCGAGACGACCGACCTGGCTGCGCAGAATCCGGAAATAGTCGAATCCCTGCGCCAGCGCGCCGATGCCTGTCGTCGGGATTTGGGCGATTCCCTCACTGACGCCACCGGCGAGAATCGACGGCCCTGCGGTCGCGTGGAGAATCCGCAGCCGCTGACCACGCAGGACACAAACCACCCCTATATCGTCGCCATGTACGACTGACCTCTGGCAAAGAACACCCCATCGAGCTCAAATCGGCTATACCGAACCTTTCATCTCCTCATTACGACTAATATTCAGGAGGCGAAATGGCCATGGCACAACGGGACGATGCCGACCTGGTCGCCGCTGCTCTGGCCGGAGGACCGAAGGCGTTCAATCCGATCGTCGAGCGCTACCGAGGCGAGGTTTACAGCGTCGCCCTGGCGCGGATGCGCAACTTCGATGACGCGGAAGACATCGCTCAGCAAGTCTTCATCGAAGCCTTCGAGGGCCTGCACACACTGCGCGATCCCAAACGGCTGGCAGCCTGGTTGAGATCGGCAGCGATCCATCGCAGTGTGGATGCCCTGCGCCAGCGGCGGGATAACCTCGATCTGGATGAGGCCGCTCCTCGACTCACCAGCGACCTGACACCGGAGGTGGAACTGGAACGTCGCCAGATGCGCGGACAGGTGCTCGATGCGATCGGGCGGTTGGGCAAAGCGCAGCGCGAGACGACAACCCTCTTTTACCTGGGCGGCTACTCCATCGAGGAGATCGCCACCATGCAGGAGATACCCATCGGCACGGTCAAACGCCGCCTGCACGACGGCCGTAAGCGACTGAAAGCGGAGATGCTAAAGATGGTGGAGGATACTCTGAAAGCGGAGGTGCCGAGTGAAGACTTCTCGGAACGGGTCTACCGAGCCCTGACGCGCTACTACCGGAAACCGGAGTCGTATCCCTGGCATCGGGCGGTGACGGAGGCGGATTTTCGCGCTGCTGAGAAAAAATGGGAGAATAGCGTCGGCAAAATCTTGATGGCTTACAAGTCCGATGATATGATGCCGTTCGAGCGCGGATTGCGGCATCCGCAAACGCTGACCCGCCGACACACCCTCGGAAGTCTCCAGGTGATATACCTCGATACATCTCCTTCGCCGACACGAAAGAAAGCGATACTCGGTCTGATAAAGGGTGCGTTACGAGATACGAACAAGAAAGTTCGGTCCAAGGCGGCCAAATTACTGTGCAGCAGACTGGGTCTGGACGAAGAGTACGTGTGCAAAGAGGTGCTGCCCCTCGTGATACCCATGCTTCGGGACGACGTGGCGTATGTGCGGCACAAGGTAGCAAAGGAGTTATATCGCTGGGCCGCGCACGTGCCTCTGGAAGAGGCGGCTGGCGCATTGGCCACCTATCCGGACACGAGGGACCATCAGTTGATGAGGCGACTCGTTAACCTCGTCATCGAGTCGAATAAAAAACCGAACCTCTGAGGAAGTCGATACGACTATAGAGCAGAAGATTGGCGGAAAAGGCGATCGGACTCGGCGTGGCGGGGATGTGCCCCTACGTGCATAAGGGCCGATCGCTCCCGGGGGAGGCGAGGCACACGTCCCCTCGGGCCGCCTCTTTATTTTCGATACGTCTCTATTTCCCCCTCAACGCTACCCGCTTTTCGGGGACCAGCACCTTCATCTTCACATCCACTTCGCCCACTCTCCCGCAGCATTCATGCCGGGCGGTTGCTGCCCCTCGGGGACGAGTCGTTTCTGGTAGTAGTTGTATTCCCGGTCAGTAAACTTCTCTTTGTCCACATGGGGCGTCCCGAAATACGGGAAACAATCGAACACCCAGCCGCGGCCTGCTATACGGGGATCCCCCTGTGCGCGAAGAGTATCAAACAGGCGTTCCCGCAAGATCGCAACCTGCTCCTCGTACTCGGGGTCGCCCGCCACGTTCCGGATACAGTCCGGCCCCTCCGCAGCTGTGTAGAGTTCATCACGCGGCCGCAGACCCCACGTCAGCTCCCAGTACTGCCTCAACTCCGGATCTTCTTTGCCGCTCCAGATCAGCTCCTGGGTCGGCGAACCATCCACATCGTTCGCCCCGTTCTCCGGTTCGAAGTTGTGGATGTAGAGACAGTCGTCGGTCACGATAGAACGCATGGGATAGCCGAGATTTTCGGGGCGGTTGTAGCCGTGTCGCTCTCTGCCTGTGAGCACGTGATCCCGGCTCGCGTCGACGCGACCGACAGCTTCCGAACAGATTACATCGAGAAAGCTCCTGCCCGTGAAAGGAAGCTCTATTGGGTCGAGCCCGGCTGCTTCGACCAGCGTCGGCGCGAAGTCCGCAAAGCTGACGAAATCCGTGACCTCTCTTCCCGACGGGCAGTTGCTGCCCCACCGCACGGCCAGCGGCACATGACACCCGTTCTGGTAAACGGTTGCTTTGGCCCGCGGGAAGGGGAAGCCATTATCACCGGTTACGAGAATGATAGTATTCTCGAGCTCCCCGCGTTCCTCGAGCAACGCCATCATCTTTCCGAGATCGTCGTCGAAGCGCTCGACCTCGAGCGCGTAGTCGAGCATATCTGACCGCACCTCGCCACAATCGGGCAGATACGCGGGGACATCCACGTCCTCCAACCGCTTCCCGTGCTTCAGGCCGGAACCTTTCTCGTACCTCCTGTGCGGCTCCTTGGAGCCATACCAGAAACAGAACGGCTGATCATCGGGCTTCTGATCCATGAACGCCCTGAAGTTGGCCGCGTAGTCGTTGCCGTTCATGCATGAGGTCAGAGGCTCACAGCGATGCTCATCGAACGATGGACCGGCCGGGTTGCGTTTCCGTCCGCTGGCCTCGACGCTCCCCGGCCCCCACCCCTTGTTGGTCAGCCCGATGCAGTACCCGGCCTCTTCGAGTATGTCGGGATAGGTCTTGTACTTCTGTGGCAGTAGCCCCCAGAGCTGACAACCCTCTTCGAGCTGCCAGGGATACAGACCCGTCAACAGTGACCCCCGTGAAGCCGTGCACGTGGGCGCTGTCGTGAAACAGTTGTGAAACAGAACGCCCTCACGTGCAACCCGGTCGCTGTGAGGCGAATTGACAAACCTGCACCCGTACGCACTCAAATGCGGCCAGGAAAGATCGTCCGCGATGGCGAGAAGAATATTGGGCCTCGGCATGTGCATCACTCTCTTGTTTTCGGTGGCGGCTAATTTGGTATCATCATCGTGATAGAACTAAGGGATCATTGGCCCGGATGGAGCGACAGCGCCATAGCAGTCAAGCACATCCTTCACTTGTGCCACAGGTATCCCAGTCTATCCAATCATCCTGATTGCGGTGCCAGTTACGGCAGTGTGCGAACAACTCTGCGACGATTTCCCGGTACTCCGGCAGCAAGGCCAGGTTTTTCATTTCGAGAGGATCGTCCCGGAGGTCGTACAGCTCCGCGATGTCACGTGGGTCGTAGATGTACTTGTAGCGCTCGGTGACGACCCCACGGCGGAGGTCACCGACGCCGATCTGTCCGGAGAACTGGCAGAACATAGGGCGTTCGGGGAAGGGGTCGTCGCTGCGCAGCACCGACCCGAGAGGCAAACCGGTCAAACCCTCCGGAATCTGCACGCCGGCAAGGTCGAGTATGGTCGGCGCGATATCGAGGTGTCCGACCAGTTGATCGACGGTCCGGGACTGGCTGTCCGGGATGCGCATGATCAGGGGGACGTTGATCGTTTGTTCATACAGTTCGTTGATGCCGAACATATTGTGCTGGCCGAGGTGGTGGCCGTGGTCGCTGGTGAAGATGACAACCGTGGAGTCAGCCAGCTGCAAACGGTCCAGATCGGCGAGGAGACGGCCGACAATGTCGTCGGCGAGCGAAACCAGCCCCAGGTGGGCGGCCCAGGCTGCGCGGTGCTTTTCGACACTTTCCCCAGCGGACAGTTGACGGGCGACCGCGTGGGCGCGATTCGAAGGTTCACCATGCGCCGGCTGTCCTATATTGTCGGGCAGCACCAGTTGTTCCGGATCGTACAGCGACGCGTACGGTTCGGGCACGTTCAACGGCGGGTGCGGCGACGGAATGGAAAAGCAGGCGGCGAATGGCGCCTCGTCCGCGGCGGCCTGTTCCAGAAAGCGAGCGGTTTCGCGGTACAGGTAGAAGTCACAGAAATGATCGAGTTCCCCTCCATCCCAGACACCGGTTGCCGGTCGCGAGTAGGCGCGGCGTTCAGTGCGATCGGTGAGAAACTCGCCGATTTCCTTATAGAAATGATCGCGAAACCCCGGCCGGTTATTGGAGACATCCCCGAGGCCATTCCGTTGTCGGTACTGTTCATAGTCCGCGCGCGTCACGAAAAAACTGTTGGACGGCTGCTCGTTCAACGGCGGTCTGGTATAGATGTCGTTCTTGCCGGCCCAGGCAGTGCGATAGCCAACGTCGCTCAGGCGCTGCATGAACAGCGTCTGTTCGCGTGCACTGGCTCCGGTGAAGTCATTGATCGGATTACCCCGGGTGGGATAAACGCCGGTGGCCATCGCGGTGCGGGCCGGGATGCATAGAGGGGCGGTGGTGTAGGCGCGCCGGAAGTGCGCGTTGTCGCGGGCAAGCGCATTCAGGTGAGGTGTCACCTGGCGGCCGCTCTGCTGCATACCTATGCTGTCCGCGCGCTGATGGTCGGTGATCAGCAGGAGGAAGTTCGGTCGATTCATGATCGTGTTTTGTCTCGTTTCATTCCCTTGATGGAACGTCGCCATGTGCGATTGACCTCAGGCATATGATAACTCAGCTGCTCGACTTCAGGACTGGGACGCCGGAAAGCGCAGTGTAAACTTCGTTCCTTCACCGGGTGTGCTATCCACTTCCATGGTGCCCCCCCAGCCGGTCACCGTGTTATATGCCGTCGATAACCCCAACCCTGTACCGACGTTCATCTTCGTCGTAAAGAATGGCTCGAACACCCGCCTTCGCGTCTCCTCATCCATACCCATGCCCGTGTCGGAAAAGGTGATCTGCACCTGGCCATCCGCTCCCTCTGTTCGGATGGTTATCATCCCGCCTTCTGGCATGGCGTCCACCGCATTGAAGATGAGGTTGGTGAAGATGGCATGCAGACCGACATCGGTTCCTCGGATCGGAGGCACGCCGCCCCACTCGGTAACCATCTCGATGGACACCCCCTGAGCTTCCGGTTGGTCCTTCCAGCGGGGACGGGATGTCTGCACCGCCTGCTGCACGACCAGATCGACGGATACGGGAAAAAGGGATTCTTCTTCGACGTTGCGCACGGACAGGTGTAACTCGCGAACCAGATCCCGGGCACGGCAGGTCGAAGCGATGATGTCGTCGGCTTCGCGCAGAAGGTCTGGATCGTCGGTTTTGCGCTTGAGCAATTGTGCAGGTCCCAGGACGCTGGTGAGAATATTGTTGAGATTGTGGCTGACACCCGCAGACAGCTCTCCCACCGCACGGAGACGTTCCAGACGGATCAGTTCCCGCTGCATTTTCCTGCGCTCGGTGATATCCTCACTATAGCCCTGCAATTCGATGAGCTCTCCCTCTGAATTTTTGATGGCTCGGGTAGTACCACGCACAATGATTTCCCGTCCATCCTTCCGGCGCAGCGGATACTCGTAGGTGTGCTCCCCCTTTTCCTCCAGATTTCTCAGTAGATCTTTTCGATCTTCCGGATGCACATACAGATCCTGTGCCTTCATCGCAGACAATTCTTGGAGTGTATACCCCGTCATATTCTGAGCGTGAGGGTTATACACGAGGAACTGTCCATCGGGGGTGTTATGGGTAACACCTATGGGTAATCTTTCCACCAGGAGCCGAAGCTTTTCTTCGCTCTCCCGCAGCGTCTCCTCTGTCTGTTTTCGTTCGGTGATGTCGAGCACGCGCTGGAATCCCTCTGATATAATCTGGGCGAAACGCTGCAAAAGAGCGATGTCTTCAGCCCCGAAGGCATGGGGTTGTTTACGGTTAATGGCCAGCGTTCCATGCGAAAACGCCACGTCCACTATAGTCATCCCCGGAGGTACGAAGCCCAGCCCTTCAGGAGTGCACGGCTCGTAGCGGAACGTCCTCTTCTTCCACACGTTAATAACCATCTGCTTCTCCCTCAATAACTCTTCGGGGAGTTCTTCGTCAGGAGGATGTCTGAATGATAGGGTTCCATCCTGTGCAACGCAGTGCAATTCATCCCAGAATCTACTCCAATCGGCACTCTCGCTTAGGTGGGATCCAACGGTAAAGAAACCGGTGCCATCTCCAGTCACGATTTGCAGAGAACAATCATCATGTATCACACCAAGCTGCGTCAGTTGTATGGAGACCTCGGCGAGGACACGCTCCAAATCCTGAGGTTCGTTTATCGAGGCCACGGCGAGACGAATCGCATTGTCAGCATCGTGCGATCTGTATTCCTCTTCCAGCGTCTCCTCTACCTGCCTGCGATCTGTGATGTCCTGTATTGTCCCGGTAGTGCGAATCAATTCGTCAGCTGCGTCCCGTATTTGTCGCCCGATGTGTTCGAGAGTTTTGATTTCTCCATTCGGCAACTGAATGCGATAGCTGTATTTTATGGAGCCATCGAACTCCGCCCGTTGCTCTTGTATTTTCTGTTGCACTAAGTCCAGGTCCTCCGGGTATATGTAGCCGAGGAACTCTTCAGTAGAGAGGGGGCCTTGTGCCGAGTCTATATCGAATATGCGAAAGATTTCAGGGGTCCAGTATATCTCCTCATCCGGTACGGTTACCCACCATGCACCGATGCTTGCGGCTTCCTGTGAGTCGTGAAGCATTTCGAGCGCGTTCTTCACTTCCTCCTCAGCCCGTCTGCGCTGGGCAACCTCCTCCTGTGCCGTCTCATACAATCTATTGAGCAACCTCTCATTCTCTTTTAGTTGCCCTTCCGTCCGCTTACGCGCGGTGATGTCTTCTACCGTCGCCTGCCAGCAAGACTGCCCCTGAATCTGGACGGGCTGGAGGCTGAGTAACGCATCGTACGGAGTGCCGTCTTTGCACTTGAATTGCATTTCATGTTGATGTAGAAAGCCTTGATCGCGAATCAAGATCAATGCTTCGGCCCGTTTATCTGCATCGAAATACAGATCGGCAATACTGTCGATCTTGCCGATCTCTTCTCGGGAGTGACCTCCCGGTCTGAGCATGGCATCATTAAAGGTGATCAGGTGTCCTTGTAGGTCGGCAATACCTATTCCTACGGAAGTGTTTTCAAAAAGCAGGCGATATCTCTCCTCACTTTCTCGCAATGCGTTCTCTACCTGTATGTGCTCCGTTATCTCCCGTCTCAGTTCCTGATTGCGTTTTTCCAGTTTATCCAGATCCTCTCGCCGCCTGAAGCCTTCCTCCAGCACCATGGTCAGACGCGTCAGGTCCGCTATATCTCCTTCGGTGAACGCATCTGGTTCCTTGCTGTTGATCGCCAGCGTCCCATAGGCAAAGGGAACATCCAGCACAGAGCGCACCGGATGCCCGAAGTACTTCGGGTAATTATTGCGTTCGTTGAAGGTATCTTCAGTCGCGAGATCTCGACGGTATACTGGCACTCCATCCTTCCACATCTGGAGGACAAAATCCTGTCCCCACGCCTGTTCAGGCAGCACCCATTCTCCCTCTCTACCCAGACTGTTGAGGCTCCTCACGGCGGGATCTCGATGGGGATCGACCAGGTTTATACCGCAGTCCTGAAAAGATATCTCCAGTTGGCGGAGCCCCTCTCTCAGCACCGACAGGACATGTTGGATATCATCGCTGCGCTGCATCTTTGCGACTGCACTGCGCAGCCGATATTGCACCTCCCAGAGGATTTCCCGGCGCTGGGATTTCCTTGGTTCGTTTTCGCTTACTCTGTGTTCAGAAACTTGCCGACGCAGTTCGGTCAACTCCTCGATCAGCTGCGCTTTGGTCTTCTTGGCATCATTCATGGCACCGCCGCCTCTTTCAACAAAATAGATAGCCGCACTACCCAATCCATCTCCGGTAGTGCGGCTATCTTGAGGTGACCGCCCTTCCCCTAATCTCCCGCTCCCTATTCGGTCAGATGAGGACCCGCACCTTTGCGTCCCGTTCTTTCGAGCGGTTTGCCTTTTTCGGTGCTGCCAAGGTAATGAAATTCAGCAATGGAAGCCAATGCAAAGGCGATATCGGCGCAGTAGCATGACCTGCCTGATTTGCTCCAACGAAGAGGAGGCTATTTCTTAACCGATCGGGAACCCAGTCGCGAAAATGCACGGAAAAGAGGAGATCGCTCAATGTCCGAGAAACCGCCGTCCGCGAAGAACTCGCAAATCTCATCGACGCACTCCACATCGTCGATTCCCACGAACACCTGCCCATGGAAAAGGATCGCCCTCCCCATGACGACGTCCTGGCGGAGTGGCTGACCCACTACTTCTCCTGCGACCTGGTCTCCGCCGGGCTGTCCGACCAGGGACTCGCCCGGGCGCGCGACAGTTCAAAGGATCTGCTGGAGCGCTGGCAGCTCGTCGAGCCGTACTGGGAAGCCGCCCGCACCACCGGCTATGGCCGCTCCCTCGACCTGGCCGCCGCCGCCCTCTACGACATCGACGGCGTCTCCCGCAAGACCATCGGTCCTCTCAACGAAGCATTCGTCGCCTGTTCTTCCACCAGGACCACGCCCCCGAGTGGCGCCCGCCGCTCAAAACGGGCAAAGCTCTCCAGAACTACATGATGCACGACCTGCTGCGGCTGGCCGACGCGACTCGGCCTCGACGAAAACACCCTGGTCATCTTCACCTCCGACAACGACGGCGCCCCGCAGCACGGCGCCAGCAACGCCCCTGCGGCCGGGTGGACAACCCCCAGCCGCGACCACCCAGGACACGAATCATCCCTACATCGTCGCCATGTACGACTTACCTCTGATACATAACGTATTTTATATAAAGCAAAAGGTAAGAGCGGAAAGTCTAACGGATCCTCAACAGGCGCGCGCCAAGGGCGCTGCCGCAGAAGTCCGGCTTGTAACCACCGCGAAACGCCGACCGCACAACGCGGGGGTCGCCGCTGAAGTAGCCCCCCCGCCCGACGCGGTAGGAGCCGCCCGCAGGCCCCGTAGGATCAGTCTGGCTGCCGCTCAAATAGCTCCCATGGCAGTCCTGGCACCACTCAAATACATTCCCCAACATATCATATAGCCCCCAGGCATTCGGCCGCTTCTGCCCCACCGGCTGAGCATACTGCGACCCCGCATCCCAGGCATTAGCACGATACCACGCATAGGCCTCCAGATCGCTCTCCGAGGTCCCAAACGGCCAACGACTTGTCACCCCCGCACGACACGCATATTCCCATTCGGCCTCTGTGGGGAGACGATATACCTCCGATCCCTCGGACTGGTTCAGTTTGCGCACGAAGGACTGCATGTCTTCCCATGAGATATATACCGCTGGATGATTCGCATTCGACTGCACATAGTCCTGCCCACCCCACGGACGCGTCCCCATCACCGCCTCCCACTGCCCCTGCGTGATCTCATGTTTCCCCAGGTAGAATCCCCGACTGATCGTCACTTGATGCTGCGGACCTTCGTTGTCAAACCGCCCTTCTTCCGATTTAGGCGATCCCATCATAAATATCCCCGGTCCGATCCACACGAACTCCATCGTCGCGCCGCCAGGTAGCTCGACGGTGATCTCCTCGTTGGCATGTCCCGCACTCACCCACGTCAGCAACAAGGCAATGAGCAATACCCGTTTCATGGCACCGTCCTTGTTTTCCCCGCGATACTGAATGTACCGACCAAATTTTCACCATCACATCAACGAAAAGCTCCGTAGAATCGCGCCTGTGCTGGCCGATCGCGGGGCCGTGCAGATGAGATGGAAACTCCCTATGGGGACAATTCTAGTTTGTATCGAACCGCTGAAATGTTCTGGAAATGTGCAGGAAGGGGAGAGGGGAAAGCCGTCCCGAGGGGAGTCCTTCCTCCTCTGTCGTTGTTGCCACCAGATGCAGCTAGGCACTATTCGACGACCTCGTAGACGTTTCTCGTGGCCAGCACGTAGATGGGGTGAGTTCCGTCGCCGTTGGGACGGAAGACGTACGGGCCGGCCGAGGAAGCTGTGACGCCGGGAATTCTAGCCAGAACGCATCCTCGGTTGTCGAAGATCAATATGCCAACTTCTTGTGTCCCGGTCAGCTTCCGCTCATAGCGGGAAAGAATCTCAGGCCGACCGTCGCCGGTGATATCGGCAAAACCGCAAGCCCCCCCTCGCTCTTCAGCCGGGGGGTAGGTGTAGTGCCAAAGCTCCCTGCCCTCCATGTCCAACAACAGCACCGATCCGGCGCGGGCGTATCTCGGAGATTCCTGCTCCGTGCCGACGGCGATAGCACCGCCGCCGTCGGGATGGCCGTTGGGGTGATACAACGCCTCGTAACTGTTGTTTCCGCCGCGGCGTGTAGGCGTTCCGTCGTGGTAGAACACCGGTCCATCGTAGTCGTCCCCGCGACGATAGTCTGGCGTGACGTTGGCGCTCCACGCCACGTCGAGTTCAAGCGTCTCCGGAACCCATCGGACATAGTGGACCTGCCCTGGATTGCGGCCGGTGGCCACGATCATCTCATCCAGACCGTCGCCGTCGTGATCGCAGACGTCAATGCTCTGGATGGTCGCGCCCTTGAGATTGCGACGGGCCAGGAACTTCCCGTCCTTGTCGAGCAGGTATAGGCCGCCGTCGTCGGCGCCCAGACAAACCTCCTTGCCCTCGTCGGCCGTGAAGTTGCCCACCTCGATGCCACGGTAGAACGGCGCCTCGTGTACGTCGGTGAATGACCAGATCGTGTCCATCTCGTCGGTGCGCTCGTTCCATTGCAGGGCGTAGGCGCCGGCAGCCTTCTTGCGGACGCTGAGAACGATCTCAACACCGCCGTCGCCGTCGAGGTCGCCGGAGGTAATCACCATGACCTTTTCTCCACCGGCGATCGGCTCGCGCCAGGTGGCGACTTTCTCCAGTTGAGCGTTGTAGAACACGACAGTGCAGTTGTCGTAGGATGTCGCCAGGCTGACGGCGAAGCGAGGCTCCTCGCCTGCAGTGCCCGGTAGCAGGTGACAGTTGCCGTTGCTGCCTGGCAGCGGGTTCTCCAGCGTTCGAACGTGTCGGATCTCGATCGGTAGAGATGGACCGCCTTGAGATAGGCTAACGCTTTCCTCCGCGTGGCAGGGGAGGAAAATCAGAAACAACACCGCTTTCAGAACCGGCCAAGATGGAGGAATCAACCTCATAGCCTCAGCCTCCTATAAGCAATCAATATCGATAGGGATATACCTTTGATCCGGTCATCTCAACACCGGTTAGTATAGGAGTCTCAAAATCCGGAGTCAATAATGCCCCGTCCCAATATCCTCAACGTCCCCGTGCCAATACCCGAACGACTTTGGCTTGGCATGGAGGCGTTGAAATTTCTATACTCTGGATGTCGCTGGAATCGGCTCCATCGGGGAAAGCAACCTCTGAGAGGATTGTCGAAAAAACCGGCTTTGTTGTCGCACCAATTGAATGCCGTCGCTCTGACCGGACTGTGACCTGTTTATTGACGGTCAAAGGAACATCAGGTGCGAGGGAGCCAGAAAACCGGAGTAACTTCCATTTCTCACCATTATCGTGAATTCAGTCGCTGAAAGGTAAGATAGTATCTGATGTGATGGACCTGATTTGCTCCTGTGCAGAGAAGACTCTTTCTTAACCGATTGGGAACCCAATCGCGCAAATGTCTGTAAAAGAGGAGAATCATCAATGCCCCGAAAAATCGCCATCCATGAAGAACTCGCAAACCTCATCGACTCGCTCCACATTATCGACTCCCACGAACACCTGCCCATGGAGAAAGACCGATCCCCGAGCGCGGACGTTCTTGAAGAATGGCTGACCCACTACTTCTCCTGCGACCTGGTCTCCGCCGGACTGTCCGACCAGGGACTCGCCCGGGCGCGCGACAGTTCAAAGGATCTGCTGGAGCGCTGGCAGCTCGTCGAGCCGTACTGGGAAGCCGCCCGCACCACTGGCTACGGCCGCTCCCTCGACCTGGCCGCCGCCGCCCTCTACGGCATCGACATCGTCACCCGCAAAACCATCGGTCCTCTCAACGAAGCATTCGTCGCCGCCCGCGAAAAAGGCGATCACTATCAATACGTCCTCAAGGACAAAAGCCGCATCGCTCTCTCCGTCGTCGACAGCAATCTGGACTGCGACCGCAAATTCTTCGCCTCCGCCTTTCGCCTGGACCACTTCATCATGCCGACCCACCGCTGCGAAATCAGAAATGTGGGTCGCCAGATAGACGTCCAGGTCCACCGCCTGGACGACTGGGAGGAAGCGCTCGAACGCCACCTCAACCGGATCTACGAGAAGGGAGCCGTCGTCGTCAAGCACGGCCTCGCCTACATACGCAGCCTCTACTACGAAAAAGTCGTCCGCGCCGAGGCGGAGCGGGAGTTCGACCTGTTCTTCCACCAGGACCACGCCCCCGAGTGGCGCCCGCCGCTCAAATCCGGCAAAGCTCTCCAGAACTACATGATGCACGCCCTGCTGCGGCTGGCCGATCAGCGCGGCCTCACCGTCCAGGTGCACACCGGCATCCAGGAGGGGAACGGCAACGTCATCGCCGACTCGAATCCAGTCAACCTGACCAACTGCTTCCTCGAATACGAGAACATTACCTTCGACATCTTCCACATGGGCTATCCCTACACCCAGGAGCTGTCGAACCTGGCCAAGAACTTCCGCAACGTCAACATCGACATGTGCTGGGGCCACATCATCTCCCCGGAGGCCGCCCGCCGCGCCCTGAGCGAGTGGCTCGACGCGGTGCCGGCCAACAAGATCATCGCCTTTGGCGGTGACTACTGCTTCGTCGACGGCGTGTATGGCCACCAGAAGCTCGCCCGCGAAAACGTCGCCACCGTCCTGGCCGACAAGGTGGCCGACGGCTCATTCGACCTGGACCGGGCCAAGCAGATCGCCCACTGGCTCTTTGTCGACAACCCGGCCCGCATCCTCAAACTGACCGATCGCCTGGGAAATTCCGAAGATTGAAAACCGGTTGAGATTCCATAACCCTCTGCGCGAAAATCCCACAATCATTCTGGAGAGAGGAGTTCCCCGTGCCACACATAGAACAGAACGTGATCTACGGCATGTATTCCGGCCTGGCGCTGCTCATGGACATCCACCATCCTGACGAGCCGAACGGCATTGGCGTCGTGCACGCATCCGGCAGCGGCTGGGCCGCCCCCCTCTCGCTCGATGCGACACCCCTCAAAGAGAGCGCCCACGTCGGCCTGGAGGCCAGTCCCCTCGTCGATGCCGGCTACACCATATTCACCGTCAACCACCGGGCGACCCCCCGCTTCAAATACCCGGCCGCAGTCGAGGACATGCAGCGCGCCGTCCGTTTCGTCCGCTACCACGCCGGCGATTACGACATCGACCCCGAACGCATCGGCGCCATCGGCGGCTCCTCCGCCGGACACCTGGTCTGCATGCTCGGCACGCTGGACGGCCGGGGCGATCCGAACGACGAAAGTCCTATTAATCAACTGAGCGCCGATGTGCAGTGTGTCGTCGCCCGCGCCGCGCCGACCAGCTTCCTGGAGGGCTTTCCTCCCCCGCCTTTCCTCGATATTCGGCTCAATCCCGATACCCACCCCGGCGCGCCGGAATACAGAATAGCGAAAGAGGCATCCCCCCTCTCCCACGTCTCCGCGGACTGTCCTCCCTTCCTGCTCATGCACGGAGAAGAGGACGACCTGGTTCCCATCGCCCAGTCGGAAAAATTGGCGGAAGCCCTCGAAGAAGCCGGCGTCGCAGTGGAACTGGTGCGCATCCCCGGTGCCGCCCACGGTCCCGACTTCCCCGGTGCCAAAATACCGCCCGACATCGGCGGCCGCGCCAGCGCCTGGTTCGACAAACACCTGCGCGGCGCGGGATAGGCGGATCGCACCGATTGCTTCGAGAATGTCCTGTTTTTTCAGATTTTCCGGAAAACTGACCATCTGCATGGGGACACTCGAATACCAATTGGCTATCGTATTGATAAAGCGCAAAAACCGGAGAAGTTCACACTTGCTCATGCGACATCCGGCCCACCATGATGAAAGGATCCGATAAATGCCCGCACTCTGGGACCCGGCGGAGATCCGCCGCCAGATCACTTCCGGATCGATCTTCCAAAACCTCGGACCGCAGCGCAGCGCCGAAATCGCCGCTCTTTCCGACGAAGAACTCGACGCGGGCCTGACCGCCGCCCTGAGTCGTCCCCAGCTCCCGCATCTGCCCTCCGGCGCGCTGGTCCGCCGCGCCGTGTATTCCGCCCAGTACGCTGAACTCTTCACCCACTTCGATCTACCGTCCGCTCTGGCCGTGTACGAACCCGGAGCCGGTGCCAGCGACTCGGTCACCGTCGCCGTCGAAGCGCACAGCCAGGGACGGGGCCGCTACGCCACCGTCAACCTGAACCGCACCCTGCGCGCCCAGTTCCAATCCAAGACCGCGTGCCTGCAGCTGGACATCGACATCGTCGAAGACCGCGCCGAACACAGCCAAACCCATTTCCCCCCGAACAGCTTCGACGCCGCCTGCTTCCACCACGCCGTCAACGATATCCTGCAGACCGCCGTCTCCGAGCCCCGGGGCATGGACACCACCACGGTCGACTGGTGGCCCAACGAGCGCCAGATGATCGAATGGCTGGCCGAGGACTTCGCCGCCGACGGCCTGGATTCTCGAGGTCGCCCCGAACTTCTCCAGGTTGTGTCCGGCGCCGTCGACCTGGTCCGTCCCGGCGGCTACCTGATCTTCGACCACTGGACCTCCCTTTCGGCCCGCGATGGCTGGCTCCCTTGGGACTTGTTCTGCGACCTGATCCCCATGGCCCGCCGCTGGATCGCCACCAGCGATCTACCCCTTACTGAAGTAGAGCTGCCCGGCGCCGACCCGCGCTGGTGGATGGCCCTTCGGGTCGGAAATCCCATTGGGGATAGCTGACTCGCCCATTCGCCACCCGTTTCTGCGTCGAAAACACACAGGAGACATCACATGCCCCCACGCAAACGCAAACCCGCCCCCCTCTGGCTACACCCCAGCGTCGAGAAACTGCCCTTCGACCAACCCGGTCCCTTCGTGCGCCTCAAACGAGGCGGTCTGCTCACCGTCGACGACCGCCAGATCCTCGTCAGTCGGGACCGCGGCAAGAGCTGGAAACCCCGCCCCCTCTTCGCATACGGCCGCACAGAAAAGGAATATAAAATCAGCCAGGAGCGGCGTCTCCTGCGCACCCGCTCCGGCGTCCTCATCCTCGCCTTCATGAACCTCAACGAAAGAGTCTTCCTCTGGCGAGATGAGTTGCACGACGCCCTGCCCGGCACCCGCCTCCCCTGCTGCGTCGTGCGCAGCCTGGACGACGGCAAGACCTGGCAGAATCTCACCGTGCTGCACGAGGAGTGGACCGGCGAGCTGCGCGACATGATCCAGACCCGCGACGGACGGGTCGTGCTCTCCACCCAGAAGATGCTCAACAACCCCGGTCGTCACGGCGTACTCACCTACGGATCGGACGACGACGGAGCGACCTGGACCGCCAGCAACCTGATCGACCTGGGCGGCTGCGGCCACCACGGCGGCACCTGCGAAGCCGCCATCGCCGAATTGGACGACGGTCGCCTGTGGCTGCTCCTGCGCACCAACTGGAGCCGCTTCTGGCAGGCGTACTCTACAGACGGCGGCAGTTCCTGGCGCGATATCGGCCCCAGCGACATCGACGCCAGCAGCGCCCCCGGCCTGCTCCGCCGCCTCCGCAGCGGCAGGCTCCTCCTCTGCTGGAATCGGCTCTATCCGGAGGGCAAGAAATCCTTCCCCCTCAGCGGCGGCGACGGCCTGTGGTCCGAAGTCCCCGTCAGCAACCACCGCGAAGAGCTGTCGATCGCCCTCTCCGAGGATGACGGCCAGACCTTCAACGATCCGGTGGTAATCGCCCGCCAGCGCGGCGGCGTGCTCTCCTACCCCAGAATCTTCGAAATCCGGCCCGGCGAGCTGTGGCTCACCACCATGCAGGGCGGGCTACGCCTGAAACTGAACGAAGCGGATTTCATATAGGAAAAAGACATGCTGAGACTCCGGCAAAACGGCCCCAACATCTCCATAGAAAACGACCACATCACCGCCGAAATCCACACCAAGGGCTACGTCAGCGGCGTCGCCGGCGGCACCTTCGTGGACAAGAAAACCGGCGCCAACGACCACAGCTTCGGCCTCGACATCGTCGACTTCCTTCTGGAGCCCGGCCCCGACGACGGCCCGGACGGAGAGGAAAAATACGATACCGGCTCCCTGGTCCACGGCGACATTCCCAAGCGCTATGTGGAACTTCCCCAGATCTGCACCCAGGCCAAAAAGATCGATTTCGAAACCATTCGGGGAGACGACTTCATCGCCGTGCGCCAGTGGTATCGCTACCAGACCGCCACCCGCGACCGGCGGCCCGGCTCCCTCTGGGAACAGATCCTCGTCTTCCCCGAGGACACCCGCCACTTCTACTCTATGGACCGCATCACCAGCGTCAATTCAGTCGACGGCCTGACCCTGCGCATCGACCTCCCCGGCCACCTCAAACACCAGAGTGGCGACAGTTTTTCCCGGATCTACCTGAGCTACCACGGCTACATCCCCGCCGACGAATTCCGCCAGGACTTCCCCCCCGACGGGAAATTCCTCTACCAGCGGGGTCGCCAATCCCTCCCCGAGCGCATAATCCGCGCCCGTCAGCACCGCGTCGATGGCCATACCGATCCCTGGCTCGCTGGCATGACCCTCGATCCCGGCATCGTCTCCGAAGCCTGGTGCCACCAGCGTGGCTACGTTTGCTTCATCCAGGAAATAGGCCAGCTCCCCATCCAATCCGGCCAGAGCTTCAGCGCCGCCCACATCATCGGCTACTTCAATTCGATCGAAGAAATGGAGACTGTATACGATCGGCACAAAGGTTGCAGCGCAGTCGAATTGACCGACAACTCTTGGAAACTCACCTGAAGGAGAACTTCCCATGCCTCCCATCTGCCAGATCGAAAAAGAGATCTACGTCCCCTCCCCCGAAGACCGCGTCGGCACCTCCGTCGGCATGACCTACATCGGTCGCCACCTGCGCCGCGAGGAAACCCGCGCCCAGGTCCGCTCCAGCGACTGGAGCGACACCGTCCGCCGCCGCACCTCCGACGACAACGGCCGCACCTGGTCCGACTGGGAACTCGTCTACGAGCAAGCCCCCACCCAGGGAGACTTCACCCGGTCCGGCGGCCCGTCCCAGCGCGGCACCGGACCGTACGACCCGGTCTCCGACCGCCTGATCAAACCGGTCTTCCAGCGCGTCATCAAAGGCGACCCCAAAGTGGCCATGAAAGAGATCTGGTCCGGCAATCGCCTGTTCTGCGACCACGGTTTCTACCAGCTCTCCGACGACGACGGCCTCACCTGGGGAGAGGGACATCAGCTCCTGTACGAAGACGGCCCCGAATTCGACCCCGATGACTGGGGTGCCGCCGGCTCCTTCCGCACCAACGAAATGTATATCGGCGGTGCCGCCGTCCTCTCCAACGGCACTGTCGCCATCGCCTCCACCATCCCCGTTTCCTACCGGGACGAAGAGGACGAAAAGGTCCCCTCCGTCTTCCCCAACGACTATCGGGAGGGCTGCGTGGCCGGAGCCATCTGCTTTGTCGGCCACTGGAACGCAGCGCGCCAGGACTACGACTGGGCCACGTCGAATTCGATCTTCGTCCCCCGGGCCAGTTCCACGCGCGGTCTGGTTGAACTCGCCCTCAGCGAGCTGAGCAACGGCCACCTGCTCCTGATCATGCGCGGCTCCAACACCGGCCTCGACCCAATCGAATGCCCCGCCCGCAAGTGGTTTTCCATCTCCCGCGACGGCGGCCTCACCTGGGATCCGGTGCAGGACATCCGCTACGACACTGGAGAACAGTTCTACTCCCCCGCCTCCATCTCCAAAACGATCCGCAGCACCGCCACCGGCAAGCTCTACTGGATGGGCAACATCACCGACGTCCCGGCCGACGGCAACTCCCCGCGCTACCCGCTCCAGATCGTCGAGATCGATGAGGAAAACCCCTCCTTCAAAAAGGAGACGCTCACCATCGTCGATCAGCGCGACCCGGCGCTCGACTCCGAACACCTCCAGCTCTCCAATTTTTCCCTCCTGGAAAACCGGGAGACGCACGAAATGGAAACCTACCTGATCAAGCTGGGCCAGAACGGCGGCGGACCCGACGTCTGGACGGCCGACGCCTACAAATACACCCTGACGTTCTGAGAAAGTATGCCCATTCAAAAAGAGATCGAAATCTGCGTCCTTCCTCGGAAGGTCGCCGCCACGATCGAAGACCTGCTCACCGAATCCGTCGGAGGCGGCGTTCTCGTAGTCTCCGACGGAGAGGTGGTCTTCAAGGCATCCTACGGCTATGCCGACCTCGAAGCCAAAACCGCCAGCAGGTCGTCGACCTGACCCTCTTTGACTGAGGCAGTAATCCTCAAATTTATGAACACAAAATCCTATCTCTCCAGAATCGGCTACGACGGCCCGACAGCCCCCTCTGCTCAAACTCTCTCAGATCTCCACCGCGCCCACGTCCTGAACGTTCCGTTCGAAAACCTCGACATCCACCTGGGCCGCCCCATACTCATCGACCCTGCCGCCTTCTACGACAAGATCGTCACCCACCGCCGCGGCGGCTTCTGCTACGAACTGAACGGCCTGTTTTCGCAGTTGCTCCGGGAACTTGGATTCCAGGTCACCCTGCTCTCGGCCAGGGTTTACGGTGGAAATGGGCCGGGGCCGGAATTCGACCACCTGGTACTGAACGTAGACCTGGATGAACCCTGGCTCGCCGACGTCGGTTTCGGCGACTCATTCCGGGAGCCTCTGCGTCTCGACTGCTCCGGCGAACAAAAACAGGGCGGCGATTCATTCCAGATTTCCCGTCAGGGAAACAACCTGACGATGAGCTGTCGGCATCCGGGCACCGACTGGGAGTCCCGCTACCTCTTCTCCCTCCAACCCCGACAGCTGGCGGAGTTCTCCTCTACCTGCAACTATCAACAGACCTCTCCCAATTCTCACTTCACGCACCGCCGAATATGCACCCTGGCAACTCCGAATGGACGCACCACTCTCGGCGAAACGCAGCTGATCATCACCGAAGATGGAAAGCGATGGGAGACGGCAGTAGACGACCCCGAAGAATATCTCCAGTTGCTTCGCCGCTATTTTGGCATTGATTTGGATGGAGCCGTCTGGCGCGCGCTCCCATGAAGTTTCGGTTCACGCGGGAAGAAACATCTCGGCGAAAACCCGGGCGCGTGATGGGCCTGCAACTGTTTGCGCATCGATAGGACCGTCTTCCATGCCGCCACACACTCGCGAAGACCTGCTGCGCGACCTCTCCGCCCTCGGAGTCGAACCGGGCGATCTCCTCTTCGTCCACTCCTCCTACAAAAGCCTCGGTCCGGTCGCGGGCGGCGCTGCAACCGTGGTCCGCGCGCTCGAAGACAGCATCGGCGACCAGGGCCTCCTGCTCATGCCCTCCTTCAATCTGGTTGACCACGAACAGCGACCCAAGACTTGGAATCCTGAAACCACCCCGTCCACCGTCGGCTGGCTCACCGAGTACTTCCGTCGGCAACCCGGCGTTTCCCGCTCCGACCACTACTCCCATTCCGTAGCCGGACGCGGCAAAGGCGCGCAGTCGTTCCTGGCGGACCACCTCAGCCGCGAAGGCCTCGATTCTCCCTGGGATCGCGAGCCGTGGGGCAAAACCTACGGCCTCCACTCCCCCATGTACAGGGCGTACCGGGTCGAGGGCAAACTCCTCATGCTCGGCGTCGACTACAGCTCCTCCACCTACATCCACCTCGTCGAGGTAATGCACTGGCACAGGCGCCGCGCCACGGATCCAGCTGCCCCGTACCGCTACATCGACCGCCCCACCCTCGGAGCATTCTGGGATCAAAAAGGCGACCTGAATCGTGGCCCGGTTGGCGCCGCCGAATGTCGCCTGTTCCCCATCCGCAAATACGTCGACAACCTGCTGGCCGAAGTCGAACGCCAACCAGATCTCTATACAGGCTGATCGATGAATGGAGACTCCCCTGTGAAAAGAGTCCTGCTCCTACCTGATGGGCTTCTCTCCTCCGAACCCGGGAAAGTAGAGACTATGGCCAACCCAAAACTCGAAGTAATGCTGGCCGTCGATGACGGCATCCCCCTCTGTTGGCTGGGCAATCTGAGCTGGCTGATACGCGCCCAGGGCCGACTGATCGCCTTCGACCTCGATTTGCACCAGGACATACGCCTCAATCCATCCCCCATTCCCGCCGAGGAGATCGCTCCGGTCCTGGACGTACACTTCATCACCCACTGGCACGGAGACCACTTCAACGGCGACACCTGTCGCATCCTGGCCAAAGAATCCCGCTGCCTGTTCGTCATCCCCTCCAACTGCCGCGACAAGGCGATCGACCTGGGCATCCCGGAAGACCGCCTGCACATCGCCCGCCCGCGCGAGCCCTTCGATCTGTCCGACCTGCATGTCGAACCTCAGCGCGCCCTCCACGGGGGAGAGCGCTACGCCGTGTATCGCCACGCCAACCTCGACGACTGCGGCTATCTCCTCACCGCGGGCGGGAAGAAATTCCTGCAGCCGGGAGACACCGTACTCCTGGAGGAACACCTCGAATTCACCGATGTGGACGTCCTCTTCGTCTCTCCCACCGTTCACAACACCCACGTCGACCATTCCGCCATCCTCATCAATGCCATCGAGCCGGAATACATCTTTCCCCAGCACTTCGGCACCTACGCCCAGGAAGAGGGCAACATCTTCTGGACCCGGGGCTATCCGGACGAGCTGAAATCCATACTGCCCAAACCCATGCAGAAGCGCTACCACAAGCTCGAACAGGGAAGCGTCTTCGTCGTCACCTGACCCTTTTCCCGATATGAGAAAACCATGAACACCTGGCCCATCTGCAACATGCTCTGGCGCATTGGCGATATCCTGCCGGTGTTGGAACAGCTCGAATGGTGCCGTCAAAAAGGCTTCGACGGCATAGGCGTGCACGCCAGCCCCGGCACGCCGGGCGCCTGGCAGGGCATCCATCCATCCGTCGCCGATCGAGAAACGCGCCAGACCCTCCGCAGTGCCATCTCTGCTTTCTCCCTGTGCGAAGTCCACGCCCCCTTCGCCATCGAACTCACCGACGATTCCCTCATCGACGATATTCGCCAGCTCGAACCGATCACCGCCCTCGCCCACGACATCGGCGCCCGTATCGTCACCGTGCACGCGCAGTCGCCAACCCCAGAGTGGGCGGAGTCAATGGCCGTCCTCGACGCCGACGCCAGTGAGAAAGGATTGGAGATCGGCCTCGAAATCGTCTCCGGATTCAGCGCCGTCCAGAGCTGGGGACTTCCCAACATCGGCGTCACCCTGGACGTCGGCCATCTCTACGGAATGGACGAGGGCAAACACCTCGCCCCCTTCGGCTCCATCGGCGGCCTGGTCCGCGAGATCGCCCCGATTCTGTTCCACCTCCATATGCACGACGTCGCCTCCCTCGACCACGTCGAAATAGGCACCGGCTGTGTCGACTTCCGAGATTTGCTGACCGGACTACGCGACATTGGCTATAAAAAAGGAATGTGTCTGGAGATGAATCCCGACCGCGTCTCCCCCGACGGCATCTGTCGCAGCATGGCGTCACTGCGCACCCTAGCGGAAGAGCTGGATCGGTCATGATCCGACTCTTCCTGGCCGACGTCCACGCCAACCTCCACGCCTTCGAGGCTGTCCTGGAAGACGCCCCCGCCGCAGATGAAATCTACTTTCTCGGCGACATCGTCGGCTGCGGTCCCCATCCGGCCGCCTGCGTCGATCTCCTGAGATCGATCTCCCCCCGGGCCATCCTCGGCAACCACGATCAGGCGATCCTCGCCCGAACGCCCTCCACCGGGCCGCTACCCGTACCGGTCGACTGGGACCAGTGGTCGCGTCACCAGCTGAGCGATGGGCAGATCGACTACCTCTCCTCTCTCCCCATCGAAACGACCGCTCAGTCCTGCGGCCGGACCGTCACTCTGATCCACCGCAGCAGCGTTCCTATCTATCTGCACCCCGCCATGCCCGATCAGTTGATCGCGACCTACTTCCGCGACCTCCCCGGCGACGCCGTCTACTGCGCCCATTCCCACCGCCCGATCGACCGCGAGATCGACGGCCGTCGCCTGGTCTGCCTCTCAACTGTAGGCCAGCCCCGCAACGGCGACACCCGCGCCGGATACGCCGTCGAAGAAAACGGAAAGCTACATTTCCACTCTGTCCCCTACGACGTCGAGCGCACCATCGCCGATCTCCAACCCATCGGCCTGCACCCCGAATTCCTCGACCGCTGGATGCGCTTCACCCGCACCGCCGCCGACCCGGAGTGGTCCCGCGAGTACGATCCAAATCAGCCCACGGAAATTCCGGCATTCCCCCCTCTCAACCCCGACTTTGGAAAACAGCCGTGAGCAAATATCTTTACCATTACCTCTGGCTGACTATCGCCGCGACTTTGATTTCGACGGGAAATGCCGATATGAGCCTGGCCGATTCACCGCGCCACCCCGTTCCCCGTGAGCATCCGCGCCTCCTGGGTTCGCGCGAACGCCTGCAAACCCTGGCACAGCAGCGACCGGAGGCGTATCAGCGCATGGTCAGAGTCGCCCGGGAGATGCGGGCCGACGACCATTCAAAAATGATCTCCCTATCCCTGGTCGCCGCTATCGAGCGGGATGCCGCCCTCGGTCGCCAGGCCGTGGACATGGCCATGGAATACGTCCGCGGCCCCATACGCCACGGCCACGTCACCTTCGCCCACGACCTGGCCCGCTGCGCCATCGTCTACGATCTATGCCACGAGCACTGGGACGAGATCGAACGCACCGCCTTCATCGGCTACTTCAACCAGACCGTAAACGCCAACATTAACTCCGAAACCCACGTCTTCCACAACGGCTGGTACGGATACAAAAATTGGGGTATCGGCCTGGCCGGCTACGCCACCTACTACGAAAACGAGCGCGCTCCCTCGATCCTCGAACAGCTCCAGGAGGAGTTCCTCCAGCGCGCCACGCCCGCCCTGGAGCTGGCCGGCGACGGCGGCGGCTGGGGCGAAGGTTACTATATCAACTACTGGCTCTACGAATGGCTCTTCTTCTGCGAAGTGGCCAGACACTGCGAGGGAATCGACTACTACGCCTTCGCCCCCAAATTCTTCGCCAACCGGGCCGTGGCCAGCATGTTCGAGGCCTATCCCGGGATCCGCCAATACGGCTCTCGCCGCCCCGTCCCCATGGGAGATGGAGGAGGGCGCACCTTCGGCGGCGATCGGGGCAAAGTCCTGTCGGCGCGGCGTATCCTCGTAAGCCACTTTCGCGACGACCCGGACCACCAGGCGGTCCACACCTTTAACGAGACCACCCCTCGCTCGGGCGTCGGCGTCTACGCTTACAAGGACTTTCTCTGGCGCGACGAAACCGCCCCGCAAGGAGACCTGGAGACCTTCAAACTCTCGCATTTCAGCCCCGGCCCTGGATACGTATACGCCCGCAGCGATTGGTCAGAAGACGCTACCTATTTCTTCTTCAAGTGCGGCGACCGCTTCACCTCCCATCAGCATCTCGACCTGGGCCATTTCTCGATCTACCGCAACGAAGAGCTGACCGGCGACGGCGGCCACTACGATAGTTTTGGAACTCTCCACGACGTCAACTACCACCTGCGCACCATCGCCCACAGCACCCTCCTCGTCCTCGACCCGGAAGAGAGCTGGCCGGCCATTCGTGCCGGACGTGTTACCGGCAATGACGGAGGCCAGCACCACGACTGGCCGCACCACAACGGCGCGGCCGTGGACGCGGACGATTGGCAGAGGCAGAAACATCTCTTCGACATCGGCGACATCCTGGCCTTCGAAGACCGGGGGACTCACCTCTACATAGCGGCCGACGCCACCCGGGCCTACTCTCCGGAAAAGCTCGCCCTCTTCACCCGGCAGATCGTCTATATCAGACCGGGCAGTTTTGTGATCTTCGACCAGGTCGAATCCCGCAATCCCAATCTCAAAAAAAAATGGCTCCTCCAGGCCATGAAGGAGCCGATCGAACAAGACGGCGCGCGGGTCATCACCAACGGCCAGAGTCGCCTCTTCGTGCAAACCCTCCTTCCGGAGAATCCCCGCATCGAATCCGTCGGCGGGAGAGATCTCTATCGCTATGGAGGCACATCCTACGAACCGACAAACGACACCGGCCCGGCGCCGGAATACCGCGTCGAAGTCTCTCCTGCCAAACCTTCGACAACCGACCTCTTTCTCCACCTGCTGACGGCCACCGATGCCGACACTCGCTCCGTGCCAGAAGCCGAATGGTCGCGCACCGAAGAGGAAATCACCGTGAATATCGGCGCTGCGAAAGTCACCTTCGCAGCCGACCGCACGGGGGGCCGCATCGAAATTGCCGGGAAGCGTATCGATCTGACCGACACAGTCCAAACGCAGCCGGCGCCAGAACAGGATCGCTACCAGTACCGGGGAGTACCCTATTGATGCGCGCAAACAGTTTTGACCGCATCGTCGGCTACCATGCCGATGCCCCCATCCGACTCGCCGAAGAAACCCGCGAAGTATACCGCTGGACCACGATCGACAACCTGCAGTCCCCCGTCGCCCTGAACGATACGCGCCGGACCTTGCTGCAGGCGGCCGTCCAACATTCGCCAGAGGAGTGAGAAAAATGAAGATTACCTGTCTGGGAGGAGGGGGATGGTATTTCACCCGCCCCATCGCCGATTTCGCTCTGTGTGAGGATCTCCACGGCAGCGAAATCGTCCTGTACGACATCGACGCGGAGCGGGCCGGCCTGGTCGCCAAAATGGGTCGCCGCCTGAGCAAAAAAGCAGGCGCCGGACTCCGCTTCAAAACCGCCAAAAGCCTGGCCGAAGCCGTGGACGGCAGCGACTTCGTCCTCTGCTCCATCGGCGGCGCCGGCGCCTCGGGCAGCAGCGGCTACTACGAATCTCCCGTGCATCTGGGCGACAAGCTGATCTCTACCCGCTACGGGGTGCCCCAGGTCGTCGGCGACACCTGCGGACCCGCCGCCATGATGGCCGCCTTCCGCAGCGTCCCCATCTACCTGGAAATCTGCCGCCAAATAGAGCGCCGCGCTCCCAAAGCCATCCTTCTCAACCACGCCAACCCCATGGCCGTCCTCTGCCGCGCCGTGGCCAAATACTCGGACGTCTCCTGCACCATCGGCATCTGCCACGGCGTGCAGGGGGGGATTCGCCACGCCGCCGCCATCCTCGACATCCCCGCCAACGAGCTGGAGACGGTCTGGATCGGCACCAACCACTACTATTGGTTCACGCGCATGCGCCACCAGGCCGCCGACGTCATGCCCGAATTTTGGAAGCGGGTCCGCAAACAGAAACCGGCCGCCGCACACCAGATGTCCGCCGCTCTCAGCCAGGTCTACGGAAACTGGATCGTCTATCCAGAGGACGACCACGTCATCGAGTTCTACCCCTATCTCAACCAGGGCAGTGATCCCACCAATCTCCCCTTCGGCATGAGCGAACACGGCTTCGGCAAACGGCTGCAACCGCTCTACGCCGGCGAGGAAACCCTCGAAGAAATACGCCAGCGCGATCAGGCCGCCTCGCGCCAGGAGATGCTGAAGGCATACGGCCGTCAGCTCAATGCAGTCCAGCTCCCCCAAAACGCCACCGACCCGATCTCCGGCGAGGGCACCGCCCGTTTGATCAGCGACATGGCCACCGGTCGCCGCAACGTCCACATCTGCAACGTCCCCAACCAGGGCGCCGTGACCAACCTCCCGCAGGAGGCGGTGCTCGAATTGGAAGCAGTTACTGATTCAGCCGGTGTCCGCCCCGTCTGCGCGGGCGACGCCCCTCCGGTCCTCGAAGCGCTGTTGCGCAAGCGCATCACCTGGCAGGAGCTGGTGGCCGACGCAGCAGCTCAAGGCGACCGCAAACTCGCCCTCCAGGCGATGCAGGTTGACGAAGCGGCCATCCCGCCAAAAGAATCGGAAAAGATGCTCGGGGAATTGATGAAAAACTCGAAAGGGATGCTGCCCACCTTCGAGAAACGCCGCAAATCAAAACGATAGACTAAAAAAAGATCGCGAGGGGATTCCCGAACATCCGGAAACCCCTCGTTTGGCCATTGAGGATCTTCGCAAAGGCAAAGGAGGACGGGAATGAAACGGCGACTCTCTCTACTCTCGCTTTTCACTATCCTGCTCACCGGCATCGCGGTGCATTCAGAAGAAGCTGAAATGTCGATAGACGATCTCCAGAAGAAGCTAGCCTCCTCTCTCCAATCAAGGGATGTGGATGCCTTCATGCGCCTGGTAGTCCCCGACTTCTCCGCCCCGGACGGCTCGGGCTACGAAGCGCTGAAAGGCCAGATGGCCCAGTTCTTCACGCAGGCCACTTCTCTGGAAGTGAAAGAGGTAGAAAAACTCTCCCCTGCGGACGGCGGGACGGAAATCGCCACCCGGCTCGACCTGACCATGCAGGGGATGCAGGACCCGTTCCCCTGGACCTTCTACTTTGTCACTGAGGAGCGCATCGGTGGCTATCTCATCGTCGATATCTACGACCAGCGCGAGCGCCAGCGGCGGAACTCTCCACTCTATGACCCCGCCTTCAACCAGGCCGGACTCTCCGCCGAAACCCTCGATCTGATCGACCGCCGCTGCGGCGTCTGGGTCGGCAACGACGTCGAAATCGTACGCGGTCGCAAACTCGAGATCCGCTTCTGGCGCGACCCTGACTCTCCCACCGGCCTCTGGTCGCAGTTCAGTCTGCTGCGCTACACCGACGCCGGCCTGGAACAGCACGTCCGTGCCCTGGTTCACGCCGACGCCGCCACCCGCATGCACCGAATGCACGCCCTCGACCTCGACAGCTTCGAAAGCGGCGAACCCTTCCTGAACGACCCCGACCTGGCCTCGGATATCACTGTCCTCAACTGGAGCTTCGAAAAAAAGGACGGCGACATCGCAGCCCTTGCTTCCGTCAGGGGAGAGGAGCGATTTCTCTCCTCGGGCGAGATCGAACTGGTGGATGCCGAAGACAACTCCCGCCGGATCGAGCGCGTCGAAGAGATCGAGGTAACGGCTGAGAAACCCCCCCATCTCACCCCCTCTCAGGCTCCTCTCGGGGAGTGCCTCTTATCCTGGCAGCTCGGTGCCAGCATCCTAAAACAGGACGAAGCCACCCAGAGAGTGCTCATCGCCACTCGCCTCCACGACTACACCTTTGATATCAGGAAGGACTACTCCTACTGCCGTTCCTCTCGATTCGCCGTCTGCGACAAAGGGATCGTATCGCGCGTCGACACCCGCCTCATGGTCAACCCCAACGAATTCACCTCGCGCATGCCCGATAATATGATCCAGCGCCTGCGCGAGCCGGTCGAATACGACGAGGCCCTCTTCGATCCCACCGTCTGCGTAACCCTCGGCGACACCTTCTATTGGTCGGTGATGAGCACATCCGACGACCTGATCCAGCTCCATGGTTGCAACGGCGATATCTACCCTTATCACCGACCCCACTCAGCGCAGGACAGAGTGGAGTGGTTCCGCTGACACCAAGCTATTGCGAGGTCAACCATGAAAGCCGGAAAATGTAAATCCGCACTCTTCCCGCTCATCATCTCCTTCATCCTCACCTTCGGAAGTGCGTTTGCAACGGCAGAGGAGGGTCCCCCTCGACAACTCACACCTCAAGAAATCCGCAAGCTGGCCATCGAACAGACCCTCCAGCACCGCGACAGCCGAAAGGAAGTCGAAAGCGTGGTCGATACGGCCATTCTCCGCCCGGATGGCTCCCCCCTGGCCCTGCGTATCTACACCCCTGCCGGACAGCAGCCCCTACCCGTTCTGGTCTTCCTGCACGGCGGCGGGTGGGTGCTGTGTAACCTCGACACGCACGACAACGCAACGCGTGATCTGGCCAACGGCGCCGGCTGCATCGTCGTCGCCGTCGACTACCGCCTGGCGCCCGAGCACAAATTCCCCGCGGCACTGGAAGACGCCTTCGCCGCATTGAAATGGACCGCCGCCAACGCGGCATCGTTCGGCGGAGATCCCGAGCGCCTGGCCGTGGGCGGCGAAAGCGCGGGCGGCAACCTGAGCGCCGCCGTCAGCCTGATGGCCCGCAATGAAGGCGGCCCAAAACTCGTTTTTCAACTACTAGCCTACCCCGTCACCAATCTGACCTCCGTCGACACCGAATCCTACCGCGCCTTTGCAGACAGCGAAGGCCTGTCCAGAAGACAGATGCAGTGGTTCATAAACCACTATCTGGCCCGCCCCCTGGACGGATACAACATCTACGCCTCCCCGCTGCTGGCCCACGATCTGAGCCGACTGCCCCCGGCCCTGGTGATCACCGGAGGCCTGGACGTGCTGCGCGACGAAGGAGCAGCGTACGCCCGGCGTCTCCGAGAAGCCGACGTCGAAACCAGCTACAGCCTCCAGCCCGATAAAGGTCACGGAGGAGCCACCTGGGCGATAACGGCCGACATTGAGAGGAACGGATTCGACGAAGCCGCAACCGCTTTGCGCGCCGCCTTCGCCAAATCAAAGAGCAACTGACCACCTCCTATTGGCACACTGAGAAACGCATCACCGCGGAGAGCGTATTCATGTCGACATCGGAAGTAAACGATCAGAAGTGCGGTATGATCATGAGGGGACCGGCCACCCGCTGGCAGGACGCCTCTCCCATGCAGAACCGGTCCAGATCCGTGCCGAGATAGGCGCCCAAAGCTAGCGTTCATCGCATCCCGATATAAATACCGAGCGGAGGCGAACCCCGAAAGCGCCTCCGCTTGATCCAACTTCTATATACCTTACATTCAATAGACCGAACCTCAAAAAGGAGCCATAGACCATGCGTCTGCGCACCATCGGCACTGCCCAGGTTTCCGGCCTCTGCATCGGCGGCAACCCATTCAGCGGCTTCTCGCACCAGGGCGACGAACGCACCAAGGAGATGCTCGACTACTACACCCCCGAGAACATCAAGGCCACCTTGCGCATGGCTGAAGAGAACGGCATCAACACCTTCTTCGGCCGCACCGACGACCATATCTTCGGAATCCTGCGCGAGTACTGGGACGAGGGCGGCACCATCCAGTGGTTCGCCCAGGTTTCCCCCTCGCGCGGCGAACCGGACAGCTGGAGAAAGTGGCTCCCGGGCGCCGTCGAGTTGGGCGCCACCGGTGTCTATCTCCACGGCGGCGTGGTCGACAACAACTTCGCCAACGGCCGCTTCGAAGTCCTGCGCGACTTCCTCCAGCAGGCCCGCGACCTCGGCTCCATCGCCGGATTCGCCGCCCACAACCCCGAAGCCCTGACCTGGATCAACGAAAATATGGAAGTCGACTTCCACATGTGCAGCTACTACAACCCCACCGACCGCTCCCAGCACGCCGGGCACATCGCCACCGGCGAGAAATGGGACGACGAGGATCGCGCCAAAATGCTCGCCGTCATCGCCACCCTCAAAGCCCCCGCGGTCCACTACAAAGTCTTTGCCGCCGGCAACAAGCCGATCCTTCCTGCCTTTGAAGTCATAGGCGCGAACATGCGCGAAAACGACGTCGCTCTCCTCGGTTTCTTCCCCAAGGACGACCCCGAGATGATCGCCAAAGACGTCGCCCTCTTCGACGAACATGTCGACGCGGTCTCGGCCTGATTTGTCGCATCCGCTACACACTACTGTAACGCATTGACCACGGGGAGGCGCTCACAAAAGGGTGGATCGCCTCCCCGACACGTACGGCACAATTTTAGCTAATCTGACCTACATGACCTACACCGTCCACAAAGAGAGCGCTGCCCCCGACCTCGACGCCGGTCTCGATCGGCTGGGGTACGAATCCTTCCGCCCCGGCCAGCGCGAGGCAGTCGAGACCCTGCTCCGCGACCAGCGCCTCCTCCTGGTCGCCCCTACCGGCGGCGGCAAGAGCCTCATCTACCAGCTCCCGGCCACCCTGCTGCCCGGCACCACCCTTGTCATTTCCCCCCTCATCTCCCTGATGCACGACCAGGTAGACGCCCTGGCCAAGCGCGGCGTGCCCGCCACCTACCTGGCCTCCACCCTGGACGCCGACGAGCGCCGCAAACGGCTGCGCGACATTGCCCGGGGTGCCTGCAAACTCGTCTACGCCGCTCCCGAGCGCCTGGTCCTCTCCGGCTTCCGCTCCCTGCTCGGCGACATGGACTGTCCGCTGGTCGCCATCGACGAGGCCCACTGCATCAGCGAATGGGGCCACGATTTCCGCCCGGAATACCTGCAGATCAGCGAGCTCTTGCCTCTCCTGCCCGAGGCCCGTGTTCTCGCCTGCACCGCCACCGCCACGCCCGTCGTCCGCGACGAAATCCTGGCCCGCCTCGGTCTTCCTCCGGAGACACCCCAGCACGTCCACGGTTTCGCTCGCCCCAACCTGGCCCTCCGCGCCCTCGAAGTCCCGTCCCGCGCCGAGCGCCAGTCCCGCGTCGACGCCCTCCTCGCCGAGACTCTAAAAGGCCCCGGCCAGGGACTCGGCACCGCCATCATCTACGCTCCGACCCGCAAATCCACCGAGGAAGAAGCCGCCCGCCTGGCGCGGGCCGGCTGGCGCGCCTCCGCGTACCACGCCGGCCTCGACGGCGACGTGCGCGAGTCCGCCCAGCGCGCCTTCGCCGCCGGCCTGACCGAAATCGTCGTCGCCACCAACGCCTTCGGCATGGGCATCGACCGCCACGACGTGCGCGCCATCGCCCACCTGGCCCCCCCCGGCTCCATCGAGGCCTACTACCAGGAGGCCGGGCGCGCCGGACGCGACGGCCACGACGCCGTCTGCCTGCTCCTCATCTCTCCCGGCGACATGGCCCTGCGCCGCAATCTGCTCGAAATGGACATCGACGGACGGGCCCCGGATCCGGCCGCGGTCGAGCACAAGTGGAACCTCTTCCTCGAGCTGATGCGCTGGTCGGAAGGGGGCTCCTGCCGCCACGACGCCATCCTCCGCTACTTCGGCGACGAGGCCGAAACCCTCTCTGGCTGCGGCCGCTGCGACATCTGCCAAAACCTGGACGATGCAGACGGCCCCGATCCCGAAGAAGTCAGCGTCATCGTGCGCAAGGCGCTGTGCGCCATCGCCCGCATCCACGGTCGCTTCGGCATCGGCATGGCCGCCAAGCTTCTGCGCGGCAACAAAGACGCTCGTCTGCGGCGCAGCGGCCTCCACCAGACCCCCACCTTCGGCGTCCTCAAAGAGCACTCCGAGGAGTGGCTCCTCAAGCTCCTGCGCCGCTGCGTCACCGCCGGCTGGATCGACTTCCAGGGGGGCAACCGCCCCGTCGTCCTGCTCACCAACCAGGGATACTCCACCATCCATTCGGATCGCTCGGTCCGCTTCCAGCTTCCCCCGACCGGCCGCACCGCGCCGCGCCTTCCATCTCCATCGAAATCCGCAAAACCGACCCCTCATGACGAAGCCTTCGACGAACAGGCACAGGCCCTCTTCGAAGCGCTGCGCCATCACCGCCTGGAACTCGCCCGCGCCGCCTCCGTCCCCCCCTACGTCATCGCCAGCGACCGCTCCCTGCGCGACATCGCCCTCCTCCGCCCCGCTGACCTGGATGAACTCCAGCTAGCTCACGGCATCGGCCCGTCCAAAGCCGAGAAATACGGCGAGGGCCTCCTGGCGATAGTCAACCAGGTCTGATCTCCAAAAAAAACCTCTTGTCACCAATATGGTGACAAAGTATAATCCATCGAGAACCCGGCTTTCCGTGTAATCTCTCGCACTGGCTGACACCCATCTATCTCGAATCAGCGAGGACCCCATGAAATCCATACGCTGGGGCATCATCGGCTGCGGCGACGTCACCGAAGTCAAAAGCGGCCCGGCCCTCCAGAAAATTGAGGACTCCGAACTCGTCGCCGTCATGCGCCGCGACGCGGCAAAGGCAGAGGACTACGCCCGGCGCCACGACGTGCCTCGCTGGTACGCGGACGCCGACCAGCTGATCGCCGACCCGGAAGTCGACGCCGTGTACATCGCCACCCCACCCGACAGTCACGCCGATTACACCGTCAGAGTCGCCCGGGCCGGCAAGCCGGTGTATGTGGAAAAGCCGATGGCCCGCAGCTATACGGAGTGCGAGCAGATGATCGAGGCCTGCGAAACCGCCGATGTCCCCCTTTTCGTCGCCTACTACCGACGCCGCCTGTCCGGCTTCCTGAAGGTAGAAGAGCTGGTAAAATCCGGAGCCATCGGCGAGATCCGCTTCGTCGCCGCCTCGCTCCTCCAACCCGCCCACGAGTCGAGTTCAGACCCCCTCCCCTGGCGCGTCCTCCCCGACATCGCCGGCGCCGGCTACTTCTTCGACCTGGGCTCCCACCTCCTCGACTATCTCGACTACCTGTTGGGTCCCATCGCCGATGTCCACGGCCAGGCCGCCAATCAGGCCGGCCTGTACCCTGCCGAGGACGCGGTTTGCGCCCACTTCACCTTCGAGTCCGGCATTCTCGGCAGCGGTATCTGGTGCTTCACCGTGGGCGAAGGGCAGTCTCGCGACCGCGTCGAGATCCACGGCAACAAGGGATCCATCGCCTTCTCCACCTTCGACTTCGACCCGATCCGGCTGGAGACCACATCCGGCGTCGAGGAGTTCCCCTCCTCCCGCCCCGAGCACGTCCAGCAGCCGCTGCTCCAGACCGTAGTAGACGATCTGCTCGGCCGCGGCACCTGCCCCAGCACTGGCCGCACCGCCGCGCGCACCAGCCGGGTGATGGACGAAGTGGTCAGCAGCTATGCCGACCGCTAGACCCCACATCCTCGAGACCTCCATGACCCTCCCTCTGCCCAGGGAGCAGGTGTTCGCCTTTTTCGCCGATGCCGGTAACCTGGAGCGCATCACCCCGCCCAATCTCCATTTCGAGATCCTCGCCGGCCGCAACATCCTCATCACCGAAGGGATGCTCATAGACTACAAGCTCCGCCTGCTCGGCGTGCCGTTCGCCTGGCAGAGCCGGATCTCCCGCTGGGAGCCGCCCGCAATCTTCGTCGACGAACAGCTCCGCGGTCCTTACGATCTCTGGATTCACACCCACACCTTCACCGAAGAGGATGGGGTGACGACGATAGCCGATCGAGTCCAGTATCGCCTTCCGTTGTGGCCCCTCGGGGAGATCGCCCTTCCCCTCGTCCGCCTCCAGCTACGCCACATCTTCGCCTATCGCCAGCGCATCATTCGCCATATCTTCCTGCCGCCGGAACAGAGTCTACCCTGAACGCCTCCACGCTCCATCTCCAGAGAAAAAACCATGCCCGCAAAAAAGAAGCGCCGCATCGCCCGCCTAAACCACATCCTCCGCTGGTTCGACAAATACCTGAAGTAACCGTATCCCTCTCGGTTCTGCGGGCCTCCCACCAGAACGCAGAAGGCGCCCGGAATCTCGATTCGCGACGAATTCCCGGGCGCCTTCTTTTTCTGCGTTTGCTACCCTCGGCTACTCCCGATCCGGATCCAACCCATTCAAATAACCGCCATACGCTCCCCGGAACAGCGCTCCGGCAACCAGCATAATTCCCCCCGCTGTTACCGCCACACTCCATCGCCCCACATACGCACTCGACAGCCCGATGACCCCCGCTCCCACCGCCACCGCTCCCACCACCGCGATCCACAGCCCCCTGAAGATCAGTCCGTATCCCTCCGGCTCGATCCCCGCCTTTTCCGGAATCGGCCCCCACCATCCCATCGGCTGCGCCCTCTTGTAAAACTCCACCAGCTTCTCCTCCGGCTCCGGCCGCGTCGCCAGCGCCACCGCGATCCATAGCGCGCAGGTGATACCGATCGAGCTGAGCACCACCAGATAGGTCGTATCACTCCCCCCGTCGATGAAGTACTCGAACACCACCAACTTGTTCAGCAGAAAGATGAGCGGTCCCCCGAACGACGCCGTCAGCCGCGCCTTCCCATTGAATCGCCACCACCACCACTGCCCCCAGTTGGCAGTCAGCTCCGCCGAGGACAGCCCCAGCATGAAAACGGCGATATCGATGACGTTCTCCGCCCGCGTCGCCACCGCCACAGACAGCCCCATAATCGCCAGCATCACCAGTCTACCCACACCCATGTAGTGGCGCATGCTCGCCTCCGGCTTGACCAGACGGCGATATACGTCGTTGATAAACACCTGCGCCCCGAAATTCATATTCGAATCCACCGTCGACATAATCGACGCAAACATCGCCACCAGCGCCAGCCCCAGCAGACCGGTCGGCAGATAATGCCCCAGCAACAGCCCGTACGCCAGCTCCTTGTTGATGCTGCCGTCGTGCAGCCCCGGCCAGCGGACCATCGCCCCCAGCGCCGGCAGCGTCAGCACCGCCAGCATCGCAAACAGCACCACCTGCGTCCACACATACATCTTCGACGCCTCGCGACTGCTGCGACACGACAGCAGCCGCTGTCCCTCCATCGCCCCGGCCATCGGCGCCACATCGCCCCCATAGCCGATCGCCGTTCCCACCATCCAGGCTATAACCCCTATCACCCCCAAAAGTTCGTGGCTGCTCGGCGGATGCCAGCTCACCACCCCAGCTCCGAACTGCGTCACCAGCGCATCGTACAACCCCGTCGGCCCCCCGAAATCCGCCCACACCATCCCCATCAGCACCAGCGACGACGCAATCATAATCGCCGTCTGAATCAAATCCGACACCACCACCCCCATATAGCCCGACAGCAGGACGTAGAGCAGAATCACCGGAATGACCAGCGCGTACGTCTCCCATCGCGACCAGCCCATGATCGCCTCCGAAACCTTGCTCATCCCCAGCAGCCCCGCCCCGGTCCACGCCACCACGGCGATAAAGGCGCTGCGCAGCGCCGTCCAGGTCCGCATCGACAGTGCCGGCAGACCGGTGAAGCGCAGCTCGTAGAATTCAGGTGAGGTGAAGATCTTGAGCCGCCTCCAGAACACCGCAAAGAGAATCCCCCCGATCATCAGCGCCAGCCCGAAGCGACTTATATACCACCAGCAGATAAACAGACCGGTAATCACCGTCATCCCGCAGTACGCCGGCGCCACATCCGCGTTCATGCAGGTTGCCGCATAGCTGGTGCCGTTCATCCAGCCCTTCATCTTGCGCCCGGCCAGGAAGTAATTCTCCATACTTTCCTGCGCAAACCCGCGATAGTACAACCCCATGCCGATCAGCCCCAGCATGTACAGCCCCATGATAACGTAGTCCACGCTGTGCAGCGCTATCTCGGATATTTCCACAGTCGATTCCCCTTCGGCAAATTCCGTCAGGATGAAAAATACAGCGGCGAAGAGCAGTTGCCCTCCCGGCGAGTTTTACCTTTAATGAGGAATATAGACCGCGACGTCAAGTCGCCGTCGTCCATTTGCTCAAAGGCAGAGAATTCAATAAGTCAGCCGAAAGCGGAGAATTCTGAAACTGAACGGCATCTCCGTTGATCCAGTTATCCTGTATTCAGTCCTCAATCGCCGTTCCAAAAACCTTCGACTAAGGAAATCATATGAACTTCCCAGCCCTCACCGATGCTCTCCGCCTGGAGCGCCTCCAGCCTCCGACCGGCCCTGTCCGCATGGTCCTCGACACCGATACCTACAACGAGGTCGACGACCAGTTCGCCGTCGTCCACGCCCTCCTCTCACCCGAGCATCTCGACGTCGAAGCGATCTACGCCGCCCCCTTCCACAACGACCGCTCCGACGGCCCGGGCGACGGCATGGAAAAGAGCTACGAAGAGATCCTCCGCCTCCTGGAGCGCCTGGACGTCTCCCCGGACAACTTCGCCTTCCGCGGCTCCACCGACTATCTGGAAGGCCCCTTCGAGCCGCAGGAGAGCGACGGCGTGCGCGACCTGATCGCCAGAGCCACCACCGGTGACGATCCCCTGTACGTGGTCGCCATCGGCGCCATCACCAATGTCGCATCCGCCCTCCTCCTCGAACCGGAAATAGTCCACCGCATCGTCGTCGTCTGGCTCGGCGGCCAGCCGCTGCACTGGCCCTCCGCCAGGGAGTTCAACCTGCAGCAGGACCTGCACGCCTCCCGCCTCATCTTCGACAGCGGCGTCCCCTTTGTCCAGATCCCCTGTCAGGGCGTCTCCTCGCATCTACTCACCACCCTGTACGAGCTGGAGCACCATCTCAAGGGGAAGGGCGCCATCGCCGATTTCCTGCTCGAAACCTTCGCGGGATACAGCGCCGACCACTACGCCTGGGCCAAGGAGATCTGGGATATCTCCGCCATCGGCTATCTCATCAATCCGGAGTGGGTGCCGACCAGCCTGGTCCACAGTCCGATCCTCACCGACCAGTGCACCTACAGCGTCGACTTCAACCGCCACCTCATCCGCATAGCCACCGGCCTGCGCCGCAACCTGATCTTCCGCGACCTCTTTCAGAAGCTGGAAGCCCGAGCATCATCCTGATTTCACCTTTGGGATATAGAATGAGCGAAAGTAGCGAAGGAATCTCCTCGAACCTGGATGGACGCCAGCGGCGCAACGTCCGTCCGGGACTCACCGTCCACATCGTCTTGAAGCAAGATCAGCGCACGGACAAACGGACCAAAGGGATCGTCAAAGACCTCCTCACGAAATCCTCTCACCACCCCCACGGCATCAAAGTCCGTCTCGAAGATGGCCGCGTGGGGCGCGTGAAGGAAATCGAGGCCTGATATCGGTTTTATTTTAAGATCTTCTCTAAAAAAATTAAAAAGGTGGACGGCTGCAGCCGTCCGCCTTTTTCTGCTCGCATTACTCCCCCTGCTCTGCTTTAGTCCACCCAATCATCGATAGATAAACCATTGACACATCTCCCTGTCTGTACTACACTTATCACATACGTCCTATATTTTTGCTCCGACCAAAAAGCGAGCCAAAACCATGTCCCAGACCCTGAAACTACGCGACGCAGACACCAAAGTCCGCGAGTTCATCAATGCCTGCCGCACTGCCAACGAAGAGTGCGTGATTCAGGATGAAGACAATCAGACTGTGGCTGTGGTAGTGCCCAAAGAGATGTATCAGCTCTACCAACAGGAATGGGAGAAAGGTTTCGCGGCGGTGGATCGCATCCGGGAAAAGATGAAGGGTTTTGATCCGGACGAAATTCAGGCTAATATTGACTTGGCAGTGGAGGAGGTAAAAGCTTAATCAAGGCCCAAGCCCGACAGTCAGGCCACTTAATTTATGCTCCGAGTAGTCCCTGATGTTAATGTTATCGTCAGCGCGGTAATTACACCATCTGGTCACTCTGGCCGTATTTACACCGCCTGGAAACGCAGGCGGATTTTTTTTATTACCTCCCCAATCACTATTACCAAGATTATTGAGGTGCTGCGTAGGCCGCACATTGCTGACAAATTTCATATTGATGAGGCTGATATCCAAGAGATACACTCACTCTTGGAAAAACGAACCATCCAAACTCCTCATGCCCTGAATCTCCAGGTCGTGGAAAAAGACCCTGAAGACGACACCATCATCATCGCGGCTGTGGAAGCAGGCGCGGACTGTATCATCTCCGGAGACGCGCATTTAAAAGATTTGGGCGAATACCAGGGCATCCCCATCCTCTCTCCTGCAGACTTCATCACCCATTACAACATCCCCTGATTTCGTCCATCAACCCAGCACTCACCCCCTCCTGCTTTAACCAGAAAATTATGTTTTGAAATTCATCCACCAAAAAAAGTGACCCTTTTTCTGTAATAATGCTCCCCATCTACGGCGCCAAAGCGCAAATTCTCGATCACCTCACCAGGACGAATCGCCTGGTCCTCACCGCTCCCACCGGCTCCGGAAAAACCACCCAGGTCCCGCAGATCCTCCTCCGCGACGCCCAGATCGTCGGCCAGATCGTCGTCCTCCAACCCCGCCGCCTGGCCACCCGCCTGGTCGCCCACCGCGTCGCCGCCGAACTCGAAAGTCCGGTCGGCAAACTCGTCGGCTACCAGACCCGCCACGACAGCCGGGTCTGCGACGAAACGCGCATCCGCTTCGTCACCGAGGGACTCTTTCTCCGCCTCTTCCAATCCGACCCGACTCTGACCGGCATCGGCGCCGTCCTCCTCGATGAATTCCACGAGCGCAGCCTGACCGCCGACACCGCCCTCGGCCTGATCCGCCGACTCCAGGAAACCGATCGCCCAGATCTGCGCCTGCTCGTCATGTCCGCCACCCTCGACGCCCGCGCCATCGCCGCTTCCCTGGAATGCCCCGCCGTCGAAGCCCACGGCCGCGCCTATCCGGTCGACATACACTACCAACCCGGCAACCCACAGGCGCCCCCCTGGGACCGAGCCGCCGATGCTCTGCGTGATCTCCTTTCCCGCGAGCCGGAGGGAGATGTCCTCATCTTCATGCCCGGCGCCTACGAAATCCGCCGCACCATCGAAGCCGCACAGGGACGATTCCGCAATCATCCGGAACCGCTCGCCTTCTTCCCCCTCCACGGCAGCCTGTCCGCCGCCCAGCAGGACCGGGCCGTCGCCCCCTGTCCGCAGCGCAAGGTGATCGTCGCCACCAACGTCGCCGAAACCTCCATCACCATCGACGGCGTCCGCCATGTCGTCGACAGCGGCCTGGCCCGCGTCCACCGCCACGATCCCCGCCGCGGCATCGACGTGCTCCTCATCGAAGCGGTCAGCCGCGCCTCCACCGAGCAGCGCGCCGGACGCGCCGGACGCACCGCTCCCGGCAGCTGCGTCCGCCTCTGGTCCAGCGCCGAACAGCAGGCCCGCCCCGAGCGCAACCTCCCCGAAATCCGCCGTCTCGATCTGGCCGACGCCCTCCTCCAGCTCAAATCCCTCGACGTCGCCGATCCCCTCGACTTCCCCTGGCTGGAGCCGCCCGACCCGTCGGCCGTCGAACGCGCCACCGTTCTCCTGACCGACCTGGGAGCATTGGATTCATCCGAAAAGCTGACCGACACCGGTCGCCGGATGGCCCGCCTCCCCATGCACCCCCGCCTCTCCCGCCTGCTCATCGCCGCCGCCGAGAGCGGTTGTCTGGAACGAGCCACCCTATGGGCCGCCCTCATCGGCGAGCGCGACATCCTGACCTTTCCCCTACAATCCCGCTATACCCGCCTCCCCGACGACGCGTACCCATCCGATCTGACTATCCGCGAGCGCGCCTTCCAGCGGGCAAAAAAAAATCGCTTCGACCCTTCCACCTGCGCCGGGCTCGGGCTCCACGCCGCCGCCTGCCGCGAAGTCGACCGCACCTGCCGTCTCTATCGCGATACCTGCAGCCGCGCCGGCCTCAAGTCCAACCGTCAAAATCGCACCGAAGACCTGATCCGATCCCTGCTCATCCCCTTCTACGACCACATCGCCCTGCGCCGCGACGCCGATCTGCGCGGGGAAGGCACCCTGCACTGCGCCATGGCCGGCCAGCGCCGCGTCGAACTCGATCCGAAGTCCGTCGCCCGCCAGAGCCGCGCCCTGGTCGCCCTCGACGTGCGCGAACTCGGCGCCGGGCGGACAGGCGTGCGCACCGCCCTCTCCTTGGCCAGCGCCATCGAAGCCTCCTGGCTAGAGGAAATCCATCCCGAGCGCATCGAAATGTCCACCGCCGTCGAGTGGAACGAAGAGGCCAGCGCCGTCGAACAGTTCGAGACCTGGGCCTACGACGACCTGGTCTACCACCGGCAGCCCTGCAAGACCGATCCGGCCGCCGCCGAACAGATCCTGGTCGACAAAATCGCCGGCGGCGACCTCCGCCTCGAAAAGTGGGACCAGTCCGTGGAACAGTGGCTCCATCGCGCCCGTCTGGTCGCCGCCCTCTTTCCCGAGCGCTCTCTGACCACCTACGACGACGACGACATCCGCCTGGTGCTCCACGAAATCGTCGCCGGTGCCACCCGCTACAGCCATATCCGTACCCGCCCCTGCCTGGCTCACGTCCAGCAAGCCCTCTCCTGGAACGATCAGCAGTTCGTCGAGCAGATGGCACCCACCCACCTGCCCCTGCCCGCTGGACCGCGACTGAAGATCGAGTACTACCCGGACGGCCCGCCGCGGGGCCGCGCCCGCATCCAGGACCTCTACGGTCTGCGCAAAACCCCCAGCGTCGCCAAAGGCCGCCAGCCGCTCCTTCTGGAGATCCTCGCTCCCAGCTTCCGCCCGGTCCAGGTCACCGACGACCTGGCCAATTTCTGGAAGAACACCTACCCCGAAGTCAAAAAGGAATTGAAGCGTCGCTACCCGAAACACGAGTGGCGCTGATCGCTCACCCCTATTCAGGAGATCCATGGAAAACGCGACTTCTTCTCACCCCCGCATCGACTGGCTCGACAAAGCCAGGGCCTACGGCATGTTCCTCGTCTTCTACGGACATTTCGTGGAGACCGTGTCCCGCGGCGACAACGCAGCAGCCCTGCTCCAGCAAAAATTCGTCTACGCCTTCCACATGCCGCTGTTCATCCTGATCTCCGGCTTCCTGGCCCGCTCGCAGCTGCCGCGTCTGGTCGCTTTTCTCAAAGCTCGAGCCGCCTCGCGTCTGCTCCCCGTCCTCTTCTTCTCCGTCCTGATGATGCCGGTCGGTCCGCTGTGGAACAGCCTCTTCAGCTCTCCCCACCGGGGACCGTCCAGAATGAGGGCGCGCTATATCGATAACTGGGCCGATCTCTGCAACCGGCTCCATCCCTCTGATGTAGAGAAGCAGTCTCCTCCCCAGGAAAAGCTCTGGAAAGCGCTGCCGGCTCCCGTACAAAAAGAAATCATCGCGGGCGCGACCGCCCCCGATCTCGACGAAAAGACGCGGGACCGCATCGTCGACGGCATCAACAGCGCCCTGATCGATCCACATCTGTACGCCGCCGAAGATTTCGCCGACGGTGCTCTGGCCGAAGATCTCCGAGCACAGTTCCAGCAGGATCGCACCGGCCGGGAGGAAAGAGACGTGCAGCGCTTCAACCTGCAGCTCACCTGGCGCGCACTCTATCCCGAATTCGACGTTCGCGGCAGCCGTCAATCCTACTGGTCCCGGTGGAAATCAGACGCGTGGAAGACCTTGCGCGGCTATACCGAGTTCAACGTGCCGATCTGGTTTCTGATCTGCCTCTTCACCGTGGAATTCATCCACTTTTTGATGGCGCGCCTGCTGACCAGCCCGATTCGCATCGGTCTGGCCATCCCGCTGTTCTTCACCGTCGGCTGGTTCGCCACTGTCGACGTCGAGCTGTGGTCCGACGTCTGGTACATCCGCGAAAGCCTCTTCCTCTACAGCTTCTATCTCCTCGGCTACCTCCTGCGCCGGACCGAAATCCTGGAGCGCATCCCCTCACAGTGGTTCAGCGCCGCCCTGCTCATCGTCGGCACCGCAGCCCTGCTGTTCACCTTCGACCTGAATCCCGGTTCAAAAATTTTCACGCCGGTAGTCCTGATCAACCTGTCGCAGCACGGCGATCCCTTCTATTTCACCGTCACCGTGCTGGCCGGCTGTCTGGCCACCATCGGCCTGGCGCGCCTCACCCCGAACTTCAACTTCATCTCCGCCACCGGGCGCAACAGCCTGATCTTCATGGGACTCAACGGCTTCTTCTTTGACTACGGCAACAGACAGCTTGCCCGCCTGGTGGAGATTCCACCTTCGCATTTGCCTCTTCTATTCTGGTGCACCTTCTTCACCCTCGCCACCATGGCCGCATGCGTTCCATTCGTCTCGCTCTTCAACCGCTATGTGCCCCAACTGATCGGCAGGCCCCGAGAGAGCGGCCCCCTGCTCCCGCCGCTCGTCTAGGTTATTGAATTCTCAGTCCTCACCTCCACATCGTCGTGGCGGAGAGATGCTCTGTTCCTCCCCGCCACGACGATGCCGCTCCTCAGCGAATCAGCGCGATCTTCTGCGTCTGCATCTTCTCACCCGCCTTCAGACGAACCAGATACAATCCCGAGGCCACCTCTCTTCCCCGCTGATCCCGACCGTCCCACGACGCGGTGTGGCCGCCCACCTCCTGCCACTCGGAAACCAGCTCCCGCACCTGCTGCCCGGTCGCGCTGTAGACCGTTAGACGAACCGCTCCGGCCGCGTTCAGGCTGTAGCGGAGCTGCGTCGACGGATTGGCCGGATTGGGATAGACCTGCAGTCGCTCCACCGGCAGTCCCCGGACAGTGCGGTCCACGCCCCCGAGCGGATTCCCCTCTCCGTCGAACAACCGCCCCTGCACCCGGTAGCCCGCACCCACATCCCCTTCCCGCAGACGGACCAGGATCGTCACCGGCGCCCCGGTTTCCGCCCGTATCAGCGACAGCCCGAGACGTCCTGACCGGGCATCGGCGACCAGCAACACATCGTCAGGAGATTCAACCCGCGCCTCTCCCAGCGCCGGATCGTAGACCAGCACCAACTCTCCGGCTCCGACGCCGGCCGCCAGCTGGATCGGCAGCTCAATACCTCCACCTGAGATCGGCGACGGTTCTCCCAGCTCCAGCGCAACACCGGCCAGTGGTTTGGCCGCTCTGCTCTCGGGAAAGCTGTCGATCAGCCCCACCGCCATGCGCAGGATCAGCACCGCATCCCCCGCATCCACTCCGCCGTCGCCGTTGACGTCGGCCATGCTCAGCGCCAGACCGACCAGCTCCTCCAGACCGACGGCGTGACGCAGCACCTGGATCGCATCGGCGGCGCTCACCTGACCATCGTCGTCCAGATCTCCCGACAGCCCGACGACCACGTCGATCCCTCCGGGCGAGGAGGTAGAAGGCAGCACCTGCCCCTCTTCGTCCTTGAGCACCGCTGCCAGCGATAGAGTCGTCAACCCCGGATGCGCCTCGGGGCGGATCTCGAAGAGGATGCGCACCAGGCTTCCCAGCTCCAGCCGACTCGCCGTTGCCCCGGCCATCGCTATGCGCACCTGCTCCCGCTCCTCCAAATTGGCCACCAGCGTCATCCGCCCGGCACCCGCCAGCATACCTCCTTCCACCCGCAGGGGACGCAGCAGAATCGGGTTATAGCTGAGGACCAGATCGCCACCGGCCAGATGGGTCGCGCGATTCGCCTCGATCGTCACCTCCACCTGATCGCCGGGACGCCCCCTCCCCTCACTTACCTGTAGCTCGACCGGCGGCAGCTGAGGCAATTCACCGGTGGCAGTGCCCGAAAAGAGGACGGAGTTGACGGCCCGCGCGCCGTTGTGAACAAAGGAAATAGACGCCCCCTTCACTCCTGCAGACATCGGTGTAAAAGTGACCCAGACGCTGTCCTCCGCTCCGGGCTGAACCACCATCTCAACCGGTCGCACCGAAAATTCGTCCCGGTCCTCGCCCCACAGCTGGACGGCGCTGATGTAGAGCGGTTCAGTGCCGGGATTGCTCACCGCCATCCCCTGCACCCCTCCCTCCCCGATCGGCAGACTACCGAAATCCAGCCCGAAGCTCGACAGCACGATCTCGGCTACTCCGGCCGGTGCCTCTTCCGGCAACGCCGCGCGCATCACACCCCTCCCCCGCGTGGCGGCATACAGGTAACCATCTGAAATCGACAGCTCAGCTGCCTCTATATTGGATAGTCCCGCATCGTCGTTCACCCATCGATTCTCGATCGGATCCAACCGGAACAGCCCGTCGTCCTGAGTCCCGGCGTAGACCGCACCGCCGAACACCGCCAGGGAAGTGACGTACTGAGTGGGCCGCTTTACCGTGCCCATCTTTGTCCAGTTCTCCCCCCCGTCCCCCGAGCGGTACACCCCGCTGGTTCCACCCAGATAGATGTAGGGATCGGCTGCGATGATCGCCCTCGCCCAAACGCTGTTGCCCAATCCCCGATTGATCGAGCGCCAGCTCAATCCCCCGTCGTCGGAGCGGTACGCCCCGTGTCCGTACGTCCCCAGATAGATCACATCGTCCACCACCTGCAATGAGGCGACGTCGATGGCGAGCAGTCCGTCGCGCGAGCGGATCCAGTTGTCTCCCTGGTCCACCGAATAGTAGACCCCGCCGTTCCCCGTCCCGGCCAGGACCGTCGAACCGGCCACCACCAGCGCATTGACCTGCCTCGAATCCTCCTCGATCCCCGCACTCGCCAACACCCAACTCTCCCCCCGATCTACCGAGCGGTAGATCGCCCCGCTCCGCACCCCGGCCAGCAGCACTGATTCGACTGCCACCAGACTGGTCACATTGTAATCATCCAGCCCAGCACGAACCGGCTGCCACCTCTCGCCGATGCCCGGCGAATAGTGAACACCACCACCCAGCACGCCGGCGAAAAAACCATCCTCCGTCTCGATCAGCCCGGTAACCGCCGTCGCCGCCAGCCCCGCATTGGCCGGACTCCAGCTTTGCCCTCCATCCTCCGAGCGGTAGACCCCGTCCCCCTCGGTCGCCGCGTACAGCCGACCCTCTACCTCGACCATGGCCGTCAGCCGTAGCTTCGGCATCTCTTCACCCAGTTCCTGCCAGCTCTCTCCCCAGTCGTCGGAGCGATAGATCTGACTTTTGCCATATCCATCCCCGCTCCCTGCCATCAGTATCCCATCCACCAGCACCATTCCCAGCACCGAATTGTTCTCGGGCATCCCGTCGTTTTTTCGCACCCAGCGACTCTCCCCTTCTCCACGTCTATAGATCCCCAATCCCGGCACACTGGCGAAGAAGTATCCCCCTCCAGTGACCAGGGGGTACATCGTCTTATTATCCAGATTTTCACCTATCGATTCCCAGCTCGCGCCACCGTCTGCCGAGCGATAAACTCCATGGTAACTGGTACCGGTGTAGAGCGTTTCTCCCACCGTCAGAAAACTATACACGCGATAGGTCTGTAGATCCCCTCCCAGTTCCACCCAGGTCTCCCCGCCGCTGTCGGAGGCGTAGATGCCGTTGTCCGTGCCGGCAAAGAGCGTCCCACCCGCTACCTCCAAACTCAGAAGCCGCTTGTTCCTCAACCCCTCTTCCATCTCTTCCCACACCTCCGCACCCGGCGCCAGCCTGAAGACCCCGCGCGCGAACAGCGCGGCGAACAGTCCATCTTCGGTGACCGACAATCCCCGCACCTCACCCACCGGCAGCCCCTGCCCCACGACCACCCAATTCTCACCATCTTCAGAGCGATAGACACCCCCCTCTTTCGTACCCGCGTAGAGCACGCCTTCCGGAGTCGATATGAGAGAGAGGGTCGATCCCCCCTCTGGTCCGCCGACGCCCTCCCACTGAAGTTCCTGCCCCATGGCACTGCCCACCAGTAAAAACAAGAAACAGCCGATAACTCCCAGCCCGCCGATGCCCCTTCCATTCCGATACCCTTCAAAATGCCGCATGATTTGCTCTCCTGTGATGTGCATCACCTTTGGCCAACGCCACGCTCCTCCCAACACTAGCCGATGGCGAAAGAATCCTCCGTGATGCGGATCACACGAGATTCGAATCGATTCGATTATCTTTCCCAAAGAAGAGATTGCCCTTCTCTTCAGAAGAGATTACCCCTTTCTTCTCCCAAAGGGAGAGATATCATGCACGTGAAAAATTTCGGTCTATTTTTGGGAATTCTGCTCTCCGTCTACAGCGTGGAGGGAATGCAACTACAGGTCGATCGGGTCGATGGCTCGGCGGGAGCAGAGGGTATCGCCGTACACCTCACCGCTGAAGATGCAGAGGGGTTGGCCGGCGCCAATCTGGAAATCCACTACGACGCCGACCTGCTCGCAGTAGGAGACATAGAAACCGGAAATCTCTCATCCGGCTGGATACTGGCGGCCAATCGACGCACGGCCGGGGTCATCCGCCTTTCACTGGCCGGTCAAACCGGCACGCGACTGGCCACCGGTAGCCTGAGTGTCCTCCATTTTTCCATACTCCCGGAAGCCGATCCCGGAGCGGTAGCCCCGATCCGCCTGATCGACGTCCGCCTGTACGACGAGACGGCGACCCCTTTCGACACCGTCGATTTGCAGGACGGCGCTCTGACGGTGCTCGCGGAAGTTCTCCCTCCCCAAGAGGAGGAACCAATCGATCCATTCATCCTGGAGATTTCCTCTGTAACCGGACTCCCCGGCGCAGAAGTATCCGTACAGATCGACGTCGATCGAACCGCAGAAATCGCCGGCGGCGACCTGGCACTGACCTACGACCCCGATCTCCTCACCCCCCTGAGCGTGGAGCCGACCCCGCTTTCTTCGGGACTGATGCTGGCCGCCAATCTGTCCACACCGGGCCGGGTCGCCGTCTCTCTGGCTGGGGCGACCGGCATGTCGGAAGGAGAGGGGGCCATCCTGACAGTGCGCTTCACCGTCGCCGCAGAGGCGGTCCCCGGCGCGGAAACCCCCCTGAACCTGGCGCACGCACGCCTGATAGACATCCGCGCCATTCCCCTGCCCATAGGCCCGATAACCGCCGGTCAACTCCGCATCGCCACTCCATTCCCCGATGGAACGGCACGCATCGACCTTAACCCTCTCCCCGGGAATCAGGAGACAAAGGAAAAAGGGGGAATCGGACCGGACATGGAACTCCCCCTGCAGCTCTTCGCCCGAGACCTGCCCGCCATCAAAGGATACACCCTCACTCTGGAATTCGACTCCGAAAAACTCACTTTCGACCGCTTCGAAGCCGGAGACTTCATCCCCGGCCTGCTGGTCCTCCCTCCGCGGATTCGCGACCATCAGGTGGAAGCGGGTGGCGCGTCGCTGACCGGTGGAAGCAACTCCGGAGATGGCTTTCTGGGGACGCTCTATCTGCGCACGACCGACGACTTTGAGGGAGAGACCACCCTCTCTCTGATCGGTCTCTTTCTCAATATGGCCGACGGGGGTAGCGAAAGGATCGATCTACAAATCGGAGGGCTGCTCACCAGCACAGGGGGGCTGGAAGGGGACTTCGACCTGGACGGCACGATCGGTTTCCCCGACTTCTTCCTCTTTGCCGAGGGCTTCGGCCTGGCCAGCGGTGAACCCGGCTATATCGCCGTCTACGACCTGGACAGAGACGGACGGGTCTACTTTTCCGACTTCTTCATCTTCTCCGACCTGTACAGCCGTCAGCAACAGATCGGCAACTGACGGAACTCGAACCTTCGGCGTGAGGTGCTATAGTATCAACACGGGAGGTCGGATATTGGGCTGACATTTCGCCAGACGAAGGTATCCAGATTGGGAAGAATCCGTAAATTGGAAGAATTGACAGCATTCCTCTTCGAATAGACCGGGTTCTCGATGAGCAAACTGTTCCTGCCCCTCATCCTCTTCCTGCTGATTCCCTCTCTCGCCCGCGCCGACGGCGGCTTCTTCTTCGCCGAATCCGGAATCGGCCACTCCGCCGATCAGCAGGCCATCCTCTTCTTCGACCCGGAAGAAGAGCAGCAGACCATGGTCCTGCTCACCGGACAGGACTGGGAGAGTCCTTCCGCCCGGGCCGGCTACGCCTGGGTTGTCCCGGTCCCCTCCCTGATGCGTCGCGAGGATTTTACCGTCCTCGAAGACGGCCGCCTCGCCTTCGACGAACTCGCCGGAACTGACCGAGCCACGCGCCTACGTCTGGGCCAGCGGCTGCTCCCCGTGCGCCGCCCCCCTCGCCAACGACGGCTCCTCCACGACTCCCGGCGTCAGCGAACTCGCCTCCTTTTCGGTGGAGCGCTACGACATCCACATCCTCTCGGCCACCGAGTCACAGGATCTCCAGGGCTGGCTCCTGGACCGCGACTACGCCTTCCCAACCGAATCGGTGCCCATCCTCCAGCACTACATCGACAGAGGCTGGTATTTCACCGCCGTCCAGGTCGCCGTGCCGGATGCGCCGTCGTCTTCACCGCCCGACTCGACCACAGCCACAGAGGAGGCCGATCTCCCCTCAGCAGCGAACGACCTCCTGCAGATGACCTTCACCACATCGAAGCCGATCTTCCCCCTGCGCATCTCCGCTGTAAGCAGCCGATTCGACGAGCCGACCGAAGTCCTCCTCTACATCTTCGCCCCCTACCGCGTCGAAGCACGCAACTACGCCACGCCCGCCATGAGCCCGATCGAGCGCTCCGAATACTCGACCGTGCGCGAATTCCGCGACATCTACCAGAGCCGCTACAACCAGCTGCGTGCCGCCGCCGAAAACAAGGCGTTCGTAGTCGAATACGCCGCCCCGCACATCGACTCGCGTGCCCGCGTGCCCTTGACTTCCCTGCACCCCATCATACATCCCGACAGCACCTACTTCCTGACCCGCCTGCGCGCCGAGTTGTGGCCCGAGCAGATGGACGACGACGTCCTCTTGGTCCGCGCCCCGTCCGACGACCCGGTCGAGATCACTGCCCTGATCCTGCCGTCACTCCGTCAAAACCGCCGCCCGATCCTTCTCGCCACCCTCGCCCTCCCCTTCGCCTTTGGAGCGCTGCTGACGCGCCGCAGGCAGAGCTGGCTGCAGGCCTACCTGCTCGCCACCCTGATCCTCGCCCTATGACGACCACGACTCTCTTCCTGCTCCGCCACGCCGAGAGCGCCCCGAGCGCCGACCTCCCCGAACCTGAATGGCCCCTGAGTCCAACCGGTGAGGAACAAGCCCTTTCCCTGTGCGATATCCTGCCGACGCTCAAGATCGATCACATCTACTCCAGCCCCTACCCCCGTGCCGTCGCCACCGCCGCCCCTTTCGCCGAACGGGCTGGACTCACCGTCGACATCGCCCCCGACCTCCGCGAGCGCAAGCTCGTCGAGGGTTTCGTCGACGACTGGCTCGAAACCCTCGAAAAATCCTGGACCGACTTCTCCTTTGCGCGCCCCAACTGCGAATCGAGCGCCGCCTGCCAGGAGCGCGTCGACCGCTGTATCGCCGATCTCGTCGAAAAACATCCGGGCGAAACCCTCCTCCTCAGCTCCCACGGCAACGCCATCGGCCTCTACCTGAACAGTCTCGATCCGGCCTACGGCTTCGCCCAGTGGCGACAGATGCGCAACCCCGACCTCTTCCGCATCCTCTACCGCGAAATCGGACCGATCTGGGACACTGGCTTCACCTTTTCCCCGCACGGTTCCGCCTGACCCGTTCTTCGGGAGTAGACCGACGATCTTCGGCTCCGCCATCCTCCTGGCTCAACGGGGTGCCGCGCCCGACCAACGGCTCCTCCGCAGCGCATCAGGCCGTCCCGCTATCAGAGTCGGCATCCGGTAGCGCTGCGCCCCGGGGCCAGCCGTTATGCACCTCAAAGGCAGCCCGGAATTGGACGTGTCGTCCGCGCGTGCGAGCATAGACCATCCCCTGATCGTCGGTCGCGGGATTTCCGGGACTGCGGCCCAGCACGCACTCCATGGGAGCATCGGCGGTCAGCAGCAGTCGCAGCCATACCTCCTCGGCAGGACGCCAGTCCACGCGCAGCACGCCGTCCGTATACAGCGTCGTGCGGTGAGTGAAGTAGGTGAACAGATCGTCATCATCGGGAAGCGGCTCCATGATGATGGGAGCACACTCCCTGCTGATCGAGAACGACATGCTGCCAGAGGCGTGGAACACCCAACCCCAGCGATGCTCTTCTTCCGCACAACCCCGGTCCCGCACCTGGACGACGGGTGCACGGAGCCACACATCGCGCTGCAACACAACTCCCGGGTAGGCATCTTCAACTCTTCCCCGGGCCCACGGACAGGGCTCCTCGCCGATGACCAGATCGACCTGAGAGACCGGATTTTGCGGCTGTTCATCCACCATCAACGCGTTGTGGCTGAGCGTCGACTTGTAGTAGCGGCGCGCCTGAAACAGGGCATAGCCCGGGCTGCCCAGATCCGTGGCCATGGCATCCCCGCAGGCATGCAGTCCCAGCGCCAGCGCATCCAGGTGATCGTGTCCCCCGCCGTAGCGCGCGCACTTGAGCCACACCTGGTACGCCCCCCGTGCATCGCAATCCCGCAACACGGCCACACCCAGCGCGGAGAGCTGATCCGCCGCCGGAAGATCCCTCCCATCACCCTCCGATACAGTGCACGGCGTGGGCAATTCGTCCGGTCCATAAGCCAAAGCGGCCAGAGAGGCGCGAACCGGACCGGCGGCGTAGATACGGGTCAGCAGATCGCCATAGCGCTGACCATCGACCTGCCCGGCGGCGTACTCGTACAGGTGGCGATACGTCGGGACTTTGAAATCCCGGGGCGCGCCAAAATCGCCCAGACAGTAGTGACGCCAGCGCTCATCGCACAACCGCAGCGGAGCGCTCAACATCAAATCCAGACGATGGCGCTGTTCGGGAACATCCTCGCCCCGCCTGCGGCTCATCTCCTGCAGTCCGATCAAAGCGAACAGCGTGTAGTAGTGGTAGAAGGTGCTGCCCTCGTACCAGAATCCATCCACCTCGCCTTGCGAGTCCGTGCGCAACCCCGCTTCGAGATGGGCGCACAGTCCGGTATCTGGATCGTTCAGACCGAATTCCACCAGTTGCTCATCCCCCAGCACTTCGCCAATGGACGCCAGCGCCAACGCGATGTAGGCCGTGGTGTTGTGGACCTTATCAAAACAGGCCAGAGCCTGCTGCTGATGTGTCAGCTGATCGCGGAGGATGCGCTCGACGATCGCTTCGTGATCCGTGGCCGTCAGCGCCGGGCTTTCCCGCACGAGACCGTAGATATTGGCCACCAGCGTGAGAATCTGGGCGTCGTACAGAGGCTGGTTGTACACGGCACTGCCCCAGCGATGGCTGCGTACCGCCGCGCTGGTGAACATCCGCACCGAATCCCGCAGCCCCGTTGCGACCCACTCGGCCAGCATCTCATCTCCACTGAGCCGATACAGAACGGCCAGGCTCCGCATGAGACGGTACGTGCGCTCGTGGGTGAGTTGCCGCCAGGCTCCGAGTCGTTCGGCGCCGGCGTGATGTATGCCGGTCAACGGATCGTAGTGCGCCTCGGGCGCAGTGGGATCGTGCAGCAGGGGGCCGCCGGTGACCGGCGAGTAAAAGCTATGGCGCCAGGAAGTGATGCCGACGGGCAACTGCGGCGGCTCGACGCATACGCGCCGGGCTTCGGCCAGCATGGTCTCCACCGCCGCTCCGGCCCAGTCCAGCGTTGCCGATTTGCGCTCGATCTCGTTGACGGCTTCAATGCCGAAGAACAGGCAGGGATATACATCTTCGATAAGCAGACCTGTATCGTGGAGCGACGGCGAGTAGGGCCAGCCCATGCCAGTAGACATCGCTTCCTCCATTGGTGTATTCCCGAACGCGGCGAAGATACCGAGATCGTCGAGCTTCAGGACTATTATCTGAAGATTTATAGTATCCCGCCAGAAGCAGGGGTATCCATGTTCGGAAAATCCCGTAAATTGGGATACAGATCGATGCCGGCGGCCAGGCCCCCCTTCCCACTCCGCGACTCCGGACCGATCTGGGACATCCGCTTCACCTTTTCGCCGAACAGCTCCGCCTGACCCGTTCTTCGGGAGTAGATCGATGATCCTCGGCTCCGCCATCCTCCTGCGTCACCGGCACCAGCTCCTCTTCGAGCTACAGAAGAAATCCAAATGGACGCACACCGCAGAAGGGGTGGTACAAATCGGCCTGGGCTGCATCGGCGGCCACGTCGAGGCAGGCGAAGCCCCCATCGAAACCCTGCATCGCGAAGCCCTGGAAGAGATCGGCTGTCAGCTTCATCTGGACAACCCTCCACCCCCCTTTCTAGTCCACGCCAACCGCGCCGTCGAATCGCCACCCCCCTCCTCATCCGACGACCGCGTTCTCTTCTACTGGCAGGCCGAAAAACCCGGCTACATCCCGGGCGCCGGAGTAGCCGTCTACGCCGGAGTAACACAGGGCGAAATCCGGCCCGACGATCTGGGTGGCGTGCTCTGCATGGACGCCGAAACCCTGCTCCAGTTCGGCCCCACCCCAATGACCATCGAAGACCTGCTGCAGCGCGGAGGAACGCTGATCGAAAAAGAAACCATCCCTCGCACCGCCGTGCTCCAGCCGATCGGCACCGTGGAAATCCTCCTCGAGCTGCGCAGACTCGACCCGCAGCGACTTGCCCGATGCCTGGCCGCAGAGTAAGATTGATCCAACCTCTTCACCGCACGGAGAAAATCACATGGGTAGCAAAATCCTCGTCATCGGCGGCAGCGGTTTCCTCAGCGGCACCCTGGCCCGCACGGCCGTCGCTCAAGGCCATCAAGTCTGGACCGTCACCCGCGGCCAGCGCTCCGCTACCGAAGGCGTCACCCCGCTGACCGCCGACCGCCACGACCGCGACAGCTTCGCGTCCACTATCGCCACCGCCAACACCGAATGGGATCTGGTCGTCGACTGCATCGGCTACCATCCCGAAGACGCCGTCCAGGACATCGAACTCTTCCGCGAGCGCACCCCGCACCTGGTCTTCGTCTCCACCGACTTCGTCTTCCACCCCGCCCACCGCCGCCTTCCTCAGAGCGAGGAGACCGACCACTACCTGCAGGAGTCGTACGGCGGCGACAAGCGCCTCTGCGAATTGGAACTGATGAATGGCGATACCGGCGGCATGGCATGGACCGTCGTTCGCCCCTGCCACATCTACGGCCCCGGCTCCCAGCTCGGCTGTCTGCCCCTCCACGGCCGCAACCCGGAACTCATCGATCACCTCCGCGCCGGCAAAAGCCTCGCTCTGGTCGGCGGCGGCTACTTTCTGCAGCAGCCGATCCTGGCCGCCGACCTTTCCGCCACCATCCTCAGCTGCGCCGGCAACAAAAACACCTACGACCAGATCTTCTGCACCTCCGGTCCCGACACCATCGAATCGCGCACCTACTACCAGATCATCGCCGACATCCTGGACGTCGAACTCACCGTAGAGGAGATACCCGTCGACCAGCACCTGCGCGAGCATCCCGAGGCCGCTCCCTTTCTCTGCCACCGGATTTACAACCTGAGCAAGCTCAAAGCCAGCGGCGCGAGCGTCCCCTCCACCTCCATCGAGCAGGGCCTGCGCGAACACACCGAAAGCCTCCTCGACTGAATGGAAAATCTATCCGCAGGACGAACCAGGGATCGCAAGCCCGCATCATCGCGTCTCCCCCATTGAGCGGAGAACGCATCCGCGAGACGGACCTCGTGCCGACTTGATTCTCGGCCATCCAGACATCCGGCCATTTCCAGAATCACCGAGCATCCGTTCCACAGCCCGGCACCATTCGCCCGAAAGGACCTTCCCATGCGCATCATCGACGCCCACGTCCACACCCTGGCCACCTACAAACCGATGGCCCCCTTCGAAGATACCGGCCGCGTCGACCGCCTCCTCCACCTGATGGACGACAGCGGCGTGGAAAAGGCGGTCATGCTCCCGGTGGTCGCCGACTTCTCCCCCACTAACAACGAGGACTGCGCCCGCTGGGCGGCGGAGCACCCCGACCGCCTGGCCACCATGACCAACGTGGCGCTCCACGAATCTGACGCCGCCGAGCAGATCCTCCAGGTCCGCGAAAAATTCGGCGCCGTCGCCATCAGCTACTACCCGAACTCCGCCGACCTGAGCTGGATGCTGGAGCCGGCCAGCACCCCGATATGGGAAGCCTTCGCCACCTCCGGTCTGGTCGCCAATCTGCAAATCAACCCGCCCAACTACGCCGTCCTCCTGGAGCTGGTTCGCCGCCACCCGCAGGTCCGCTTCCTCTGCAACCACCTGGCCTTGCCCCTCCAGCACTTCGAGCCGGACGACCCGACCTACGGCGGCCTGTTCGCCGGCCGGGATCTGCCCAACCTCTTTGTCAAAGCCTCCGCCTTCTACGCCGCAGCGACCACCTCCTGGGATTTCCGCTGCCCGCGCGGCCTCGGCTTCTTCTCCGCCCTGCTCAAAGGGTTGGGCCCCGAACGCCTCCTCTGGGGCACCGACTGGCCACCGACCAGCAACCACCTCACCTACCGCCAGGCCCTGGAACTGGTCCGCACCTTCGCCACCGACCTGGACGACGACAGCCGCTCCCTGGTGCTGGGCGAAAACGCCGCCCGCCTCTTCGGGATCTGATCTTCTCGTACAGAAAAAGAGGGCCGCCTCATATTCGAGGTCGGCCCCCTTTCCATTTTCCTAAAAAAAACGCGTTCCGCCGAAGAAGCTAACGCAGCAGAAGCAGCTTGCGACTCTGCATCTATTGCGGGGAAAAAAGTTATTTCAGCGCGAAGACAATAGCCAGAGCGCTGTCGATCCTTCCCATATCCTCTTCCGCGAGTTTCCCCCGCACCTTTACCCGCCTGGCATAGCGGTCCACAGGACGCGTCTGCAGACAGTCGGCTATCGATTTCTTGGAAAGACCATTTGCAGAAGAGGGAACGAGTTCGACGTTGGTCCTGATACGCGCTTTCTTGTCACTCCAGGCCGTGATTGGAACGACCTGGATGACCGGCACGCGCTCGTTGTACACGTCGTTGGTCACCACGATACAGGGGCGGGTCTTGCCGGTTTCCGAGCCGCGCGTGGGATCGAGATCGACATCGATTATCATGCCGCGTTCGAGCCGGATCATTCGGGCCAATCCTCCGCAGCTGCTTCAGTCCATTCTCTCAGTTCGGAATCTTCGGCATAGACCTCGCTGTACAGATCGGCGGATTCCCGCAGGCGTTGATGTTCCAGCTCCTCCTGCAGGCGCTTTATGGCCGCGCGCGCCATCGCGCTTTTGTCCTTGAAACCGTGTTTCTTGTGCTGATTAAGGAAATCGACCTGTTCCTCGGTGAGACTGAATTTAGCCTGTAACATATGCCCCTCCATCAGGACCTTGAATTAGGGACCTAAAATAGGAACCAATTTCGCATTTTTCAGACTCTCTGTCAAATAAATCTCCCCAAAAAAAGGGCCGACCTCGCTGTCCGAGATCGACCCCGCTCTTTGGAAGGAGCGCGCGTTCCGCCGAAGACCGTCATACTCTGAGAACTGGGATTTCAGGACTGCCCGTAGCTCAGTCCATAACTGCTCAGAGGAATTTTATCCGATCCGAATGACCGAATACCAATATACATTACCCGAAAAAAGTGGGAAATTGTGCCCCCATTTGAATATTCCCCCGCCTCGCCTGTTTATTAGGGTAGAAAGGATCGGGGGAAGTATGGACGAGACAGCCGCCATCGACCTGTGCCTGCACCACCGGGACCCGGCCGGCTTTGAATACCTGGTCGAAAAATACCGTCGGGAAGCGTACGTCCACGCCGTCTCCCTCCTCGGCAATCAGGAGGACGCCGCCGACCTCTGCCAGGAGGCGTTCACCCGCGCCTTCATCGCCATCCGCAAACTGCCCCAACTCGACCACTTTTACCCCTGGTTCTACCGCATCCTGCGCAACTGTTGCCTGAATTTTCTCGGTCGCCAAAAGACCGCCGACCGCTACGCTGGAGAGACGGAGCCGATCGAATCCCTCCCTCCCTCTTTACTGCTCGAACAGCGCGAAGACCAGCTCATCGTCTGGCGCGCCCTGCGCGCCCTGGTCCCCCAGTTCAGGGAGATTCTCATCATGAAATACATCCACGGCCATTCCTACGAAGAGATTTCACAGAATCTCCACATCCCTCGCGGCACCGTCATGAGTCGACTCTACCACGCCCGCAAAACGTTTCGCGATGCCTATCTCCAGGAGGTGGAGAGATGAACGACTGCACCCGAAACCTGGAACTCCTGATGGGCCTGATGGACGGCGAGTTGACCGATGCGGAAACCGTCGAAGTCCACGATCATCTGCGCCGCTGCGCCTCCTGCCGCGAGGAGTACGATCAGCTGCGCGAAATCTCGGGGAAAATAGAGATGATCTCCTTTACCGAACCTCAGGACGAAATCCTGAGAGATCTCTGGAAAAGCCCGTACAGTCGCTTCACGCGCAACGCCGGCCTGTTCATGGTCCTCGTCGGCATCCTCGGCCTGGTCCTCTTCGCCGTCTACGAGTTCGCCACCAAGGCGGAATTCAACTTTCCCACGCTGGCCGCCGCCACCGTCTGGATCGGCTTGGCCATCCTCTTCTTCTCCATCCTCAGAGAACGCCTGAAGACCTACAAATCCGACCCCTACAGGGAGGTGGAACGATGATCGTCACCACAACCGACCTCATTCCAGATAAAAAAATCGCCCGAAGCCTCGGACTCGTGCGCGGCAACACCATCCGCGCCCGCCACATCGGCAAGGACATCAGCGCGATGTTCAAGAGCATCGTCGGAGGGGAGATCAGCGACTACACCAAGCTGATGGCCGAATCGCGCGAGCAGGCGCTCGACCGGATGACCGACGAAGCCGCACGCCTGGGCGCCAACGCCATCGTCGGCCTGCGCTTCACCACCTCGATGGTAATGGATGGAGCGGCCGAGTTGCTCGCCTACGGAACCGCCGTCGTCGTCGAGGATGACTGAATTCCCAAAAGGAAGGCCGGCCTCCCGACGGAGACCGGCCTTCTACGAGCGCAGTTCCTCTACCGCTATTCCAGCAGCAATAGCTTGCGCCCCTCTATCCTGCTCCCCGCCCGCAAAAGGTACAGATATACCCCGCTGGCCAGTTTTCGCCCATACTCGTCTCGCCCATCCCACCTCACCTCATGCTCACCTACTTCCCATGTTCCCCAAACCAGCGTCGTCACCCGCTGGCCTACCAGGTCAAACACCGTCAGCTCCACCTCTTCGCGCGTCGGCAGCACAAAACCGATCACCGTTTCGCCGTTGAACGGATTCGGATAGTTCTGCCGCAGGACAAAACCCTCCGGCAAACCGGCCACCTGTTCTTCCACCACCGCAGTGGGAATGGAAGGACGCTGAGTTCCGGTCGCTAAATAGATATCGTCTACATAGAACGTCCCGCCAAACTTGCCCAGCAGATAGAACCCACTGGCCGGGCCTTCCAGGGCAAACGCTTCCACAGGCACCTCCACCATCTGCCACTCCTGGCGCGTCAGATCTACCAGCCCCTCGCTCAGCAGATTGATCGATCCCCCCCCCTCCGCTCCGAGTTGGAGCCACTGTCGATCCGACGCGGCCGCATCCCCGGGATGGATGGCCAGATGCAGCGTTTCATATCCAAAAGCGCTGAACGGCTCTTCGGGTTGGAAACTGGCCCGCCATCCCGAAAAACTCTCTTTGACCTGGAAGGAGCAGGCCGCACTTCCCGCATACACCATCCCTGCCTGATCCAGATCCGTTTCTTCCACGCGAAACTCCACCACCTCCCAGGCCGGAGCCAGTTCGTCGCCGTAGATCGGCAGATCGCCGGGCGGAAACACTTCCAGAGAGACCGCACTGAGAAAATAGCGCCCCCCGTCCCCATCCTCGGCCAGGATTGGCAGCGTATACTGGCCGCTGAGGGGCGGGTTGACTGTAGTGCTCCCCGTATAACGCACCCCCTCGGGAGTCAGCGTCAGCGGCGTCGAGATTCCCAATGGAGAGAGATCGACGATCACCTTCCGCAGCGATTCGCTGGACTCCAGCGGAGTATCCAGCGTCACCGCCACTTCCAGCACCGTGGGCCATTCCCTGGAGGTCACCACATGGACCGGCGTGGTCCAGCGCAAACGGGGGAAATAGGCGGAGGAAAAACGGGCATCCAGCACTTCCGAGAAAAAAGGCAGGACCCGCTGCTCCAACCGGCTGGCCAGGCGGTCACCGTGATCCCCCTCATACTCTTCGAACACGTGATCGATACCCGCCTCGGTGAGCTTCGCTGCAAAGGCGCGATTGCCGGGTGGGATGCTCTTGAAGTGATCCTGGAGACCTACGTCGAAACGGATACCGCGCAGCTGCCGTAGATTATCCAGGTACTGCGGCAGTTGCCCGAGGGGATGTCCGGTCGTCCATAGATCCCACACCTCCTCGATCAGCGTGACCTCTCCATCCACCGTTGCAAAAGGGAAATCGATAAACGGCGCCGGCACGTTGGGATTGGGAGAGAACGCCGCGCCGATATCCACTGCGAATATGGACGCTTCCAATTGCCAGTACAGAGCATTCGCCTTCGCGTCCTCATACGGATCGACCAGGCCCAGCGATCCGCTCAGCGAATAGACCGCGCTGAATATATCTGGGTGCCACATGGCCAGACGCATGGCATTCTGCCCTCCAACCGAGTGACCGGCAATGCCCCGGCTGGCCGCCCGGGGTATCGTGCGGTAGGTGCGGTCGATGTGCGCCACCAGTTCCCGCACCAGAAAATCCTCCCAGTTGCCGCTGACCGGCGAATTGACATACAGGCTCCCTCCCGCCCCCGGCGAAACCAGGATCATCGGTTCTATCTTCCCCTCGGCCATGAGCCTGCCGGCCATCTCCTGAAGTCCGAAACCGATCCAATAATCCTCTCCTTCCCCATGGCCGTGCAGGAGATAGACAACCGGATACCGCTGTCCGAGCTGTTCGTCGTATCCCGGGGGGAGGTAGACGGCCACCGCTCGCTCAAACCGTGCAGAAAGCGCCCGGCCAACCCCTTTCCCGTGCCCGTCTCCCCCAAGATCAGCACCGTCAGGCCGGTCCCGGCTACCTCTGCCAACTGCGCCTGCACCCGACGCAGCGCCGGGCTGTTGCCGACAAAATCTCCCCCCCCGGCAGACAGCGCTTCGCTCAGCCCCTGGATGCGCGGATCGGGCACTATACCCTCTGGTTGCATAAAAACGGCGGAAAATCAGCCGTGTTCTGCCACATTGTCACTTGCGGTGCCTCTGGAAAATGGGGATCTATGGTGTTGA
>Ga0233430_1000243_pt1 | contig 112960 bp, 92 predicted proteins | sample SI_118_April2016_2_FD_179883 | JGI IMG/M metagenome (GOLD analysis project Ga0233430, IMG submission 179883) | Seawater microbial communities from Saanich Inlet, British Columbia, Canada - SI_118_April2016_150_MG | ecosystem: Environmental > Aquatic > Marine > Inlet | place: Canada: British... | reverse complement strand
CCAAATAATCAGACAATAAAAGGTTTTAATTGGCGTTATGAAATAAGCTTGATACCCTGTATGTCAAAAAGATCGATTTTGGATGGGTGATGTCGTATAAATAGGAGGTAGGTGTGAGGTTGAAACGGATTCGTGAAAATAAATTGATGAAGATTGGCCTGCTGGTTTTAGGTTTTATAGTGCTGGCTGGATTATGCTATGGAGCCGAGATTACAGGTATTGTTGTCGACAGTGGGAATAAGCCGATCAACGATGCTGTCATCAGTCTCACCGGCACCGGTGAAAATGGAAAAATGATGGCAGGGTCTGGTATGAACAAAACTGAAATAATGGATCAGGTCAACAGCCAGTTTCAGCCTCATGTCCTGGTGGTGCGGAAGGGATCCAGTGTTTCGTTTCCCAACAGTGATGATATCCGTCATCATGTTTATTCATTCTCTAAAAGTAAACGGTTTGAAATTAAGCTGTATGCCGGAATGCCGGAAAACAGAGTAACTTTTGATAAAATCGGCGTCGTTGCTGTCGGATGTAATATACATGACTGGATGTTAGGATACATATATGTGGTTGATACGCCGTATTTTGATAAATCGGATGTGCATGGTCGATTTCGATTGAAGGACGTGCCCATTGGAAAATATCTGGTTCAGATCTGGCATCCCAGATTGAAAGGAAAGGTGCAAAAATACCAACGCCAAATAGAGATCAAGCCAGGAAAAATTTCGGAACTGAACTTCACGATAGCGTTGAAGCGAAAACGGATTCGAAAGCACCGCAAATATTAGAAGGCTGCATGGGCTTTTTTATAAACAAAAGTTTCCAGTTTAAATTAATTTTATTTTTTGCAGTTCTGGTGACATTCGTCCAGATTGTTACCTTTGTTGCCGTCTATTCTATCACCCGCCGTAATGTCAGTTCTCAAATTGAAACCCAATTGTTAAAGGCCAGTCGCTCAATTCATTTGCAGTTGGAAGACCGTGTTAGAATTCTGGCCCGGGAAGCTCATGTTTTAGCGGCTGATTTTGGATTTCGGGAAGCCGTTGGAACTGACAGTAAGCTGACAATCCTATCTGCTCTGGAAAATTTAACCAGGCGCATCGATGCGGATCGTATGCTTCTAATTTCCATGGAAGATGAGATTATCGTCGATACCCAAAACCGGAAAATTGAGAGCCGGCCTTTTCCCTATGCAGATGTGATGATTAAGGCAGAAGAAAATGATCAGGCGGTTTCAATGCTGGTTTTGGATAATACAATATATGAGTTTGTGGTGGTGCCGGTCCTGGCCCCTGTTCCCATTGGCTGGATTGGCATAGGGAAAACTGTGGATGATCGTCTGGTCGCTGAGATCAAGGCCCGCTCATCAATCGATCTGGATGTTAGTTTCGCTTTTCGAAACGCTTCGAAACAGTGGTTTGTGCCGGCATCAACTTTAAACCCGAGCATTAAGCCCAGCTTGATATCGATATTGCAGGAAACGAGGCTTCTTTGGAACCGGCCGCTGGAAATTAATATCAAAGGCAAACCGTATATTGCAGTGGCCAGACTACTGGATGCCCCCACAGAAAGTGACCCGATTGCTGCAATATTAAAGCATGATCTTGATGAGGCCCTGAAACCGTTTCAACCTATGCTATTTGGCTTACTCGCCCTGGCTGTGATCAGCTTGTCATTATCATTGTTTGGTGGTGTTCTGATTGCCAGAAGTGTGACAAAACCGGTGCATGTATTGTCAAAGGCAGCTCAACGCATCCAAAACGGTAATTACGCCGAAGAAGTGAAGCTGGTTCAGCAGGACGAATTGGGCCAGCTGGCAGAGGTTTTTAATCACATGATGGCCGGGATTAAGGAACGGGAAGAAAAAATCCTGTTTCAGGCCCATCATGATACCTTGACGGGTCTGCCAAATCGAATAAAGTACGAATCACAGCTGAAAGCGGCAATTCAGGTTGCAGAAAAAGGGACGCAGGTCATCAACATTATTCTGATCGGAGTGGATCGCTTCAGTGACATTAACAATACCCTGGGGCATCGGGTGGGTGACAGCTTGATTCAGTTGATCGGTAACCGACTTCAAAAGCAATTTTCACAGACAGATGTGATTTCGCGCCTGGCCAGCGATGAATATATCCTCATATTACCATCGATACCCCAGGCTGAGCTGGATGTGATTATCAGACAGATCATTGACTCTTTTGAAGTGCCATTTAGCATCGATTTAATGAATATCGATGTGACAGTTCATCTTGGAATAGCGATCTATCCCTTTCATGGAACGGCTGTGAGAACGCTGATGCAGCATGCTGAGGTTGCCATGGCAGAAGCGCGTCGATCTGCTCACAACAGATTCGCCTTTTATGATACGGAAAAAGATCCCTATCGATCTGAATTACTTTCATTGATGGGGGAATTGCGAGAGGGGATCGGAAAAGGTGAGTTAGAGCTGTATTTCCAACCAAAAATCAACCTGCAGAGTTCACAAATATCTCATGTGGAAGCGTTGATCCGTTGGAATCATCCACAATATGGTTTTATGTCTCCCGATGATTTTATTCCCCAGGCAGAACAAACTGGAACGATCCAGAAATTGACTGAGTATGTACTTAAGACAGCCATCGAAAGATGTGCCAGCTGGCAGAAATCAGGATTCCCTCTGAAAATCGCTGTTAATCTGTCGGTTCGTGATCTTTTGAACCGACATTTACCTGGCGAGCTCGAGAGACTGCTGTCCGAACAGGGATTAGATGTTGATTGTCTGGTTCTGGAAATAACAGAAAGTGCCGTGATGGAAGATCCCGAGTTTTCACTCAGCGTCCTACATGGGTTGCACGATAAGGGATTTTCACTGTCAATCGACGATTTTGGAACCGGATATTCTTCCATGGCTTACATAAAGCAATTGCCTATCGATGAATTAAAAATCGACAAATCATTTGTCACCGATTTGTCCAGGAATCGGGAAGATGAGATTATTGTGCGTTCAACCATCGAGATGGGGCATAACCTGGGGCTGAAAGTCATCGCTGAGGGTATAGAAGATCAAGAATCATTAGAGTTGCTGCAGAACTTTGGGTGCGATATGGGACAGGGCTATTTGTTCTCTAAACCATTGACTTCAAAGGATCTGCTTGATTGGGTGCGATCATCTCGCTGGGGATTGAATGAGATGACAAAGCAACAGAAGAATGTGTATAAACAACTGTGATACCGAACAAAACAGACTTCATTGCAGGGTATACATAACATCGCAGTGATCACTTCTACTGATTCAGATGATTGGTTCTCTAATCCTTTTTTGGTAAATAGCAGATGAAAAATCTATATTTGCTTCTTCTGGTTGGATTGTTTCAGGTAGGTGGTCTTCAAGCAGCAGACAGTAATTCAGATTTTCATTGGGATGGTCTTCTGGACGGACGTTTGGTTCAAACTGATAAAACTCCGGGGTGGCTTGATGGGGGACTTGGAAAGACGCTTTATGGTGGTGAGCTGAGTCAAAATTTACAGGAACAGCAGACCAGTTTGAATCTTGCTGAAGCCTCTGTAATTCTCAGAACAGAAATAGATTGGTCGTGGTCAGCCTATGTCCATCTGAAATCAGATCCGGAACAAAAACAGTCCATCGACATGGTGGAAGGTTTTGTGTCCTTCAAGCCGGTCTCGACTTCTTCTTTGTGGCTTGAGGTCCGAGCAGGTGCCTTTTTCCCCCCTGTTTCCTATGAAAATGAAGGTCTGGCCTGGACGAACACCTATACCCTTTCCAACTCAGCTATTAATACCTGGATCGGGGAGGAGATTCGGACTCTCGGCCTTGAAACCCGTCTGACACTTCACGGGGAGAATTCAATCTGGCGTTTCTGGGCATCTGCATTCGGAGCCAATGATCCCGCAGGAAGCCTGCTTGTCTGGAGAGGTTGGGCGCTGCATGATCGGGAAACAGGATTAACTGATCGACTGCCTTTAGCTGCCTTACCGGCCATTGAAGAGGGAGGGATATTTGAAAATCAGGTCCGCTGGGTTGAGCCTTTTCATGAACTTGATGGTCGGCTCGGTGGATACGCTGCACTTGAATTCGAAAGCCCTGAATATGGCCGGGTGCGGATTCTGCGTTATGACAATTTTGCGGATATAAAAGAATTTGATGGCAGACAGTATGCCTGGCGCACCAGGTTTCAAGGAGTGGGTCTCGAAACCTGGTTGCCGTGGGAATTAACCCTGGTCAGTCAATATCTGACTGGCGATACGTTGATGTTTGATGAACTGTATGGCGTTTATGCGGACTATACCAGCTGGTTTCTACTGCTCAGCAAATCCATTAGCTCACAAATTGTGACTATTCGATATGAACAATTCGATATTATCGATCATGATCATAATTATGCAAATGACGACAATTCTGAAAAAGGTTCTGCTTATACGCTGGCCTATCGCATCGGAATAGGTGATAAACAGCTACTCCTGGCAGAACTCATCAAAGTGAATAGTGATCGACCGGCCAGATCTCAACTGGGCTGGGAAAGAGAGGTCAGCGAAACGCTGGTTCAAATAGCCTACCGCAGAAAACTATAAAAATAACCCATGTTTTCCTTTGAAGTCCATACAACAAAGTCATCAGTGTTTAGGGCCATCTTCAAGCGGGATAACATCAATACGCGCTCCCTTAAAATTCAGAGCATTATCTATGGAAAGAAGATTGCCGATAATTTCCTTTTTAACTGGCTGGTCATCAATTTCCCAAACTAATGGTTTCCTTCAATCCACACTCAAGTGATTCTCACTGAACTCAATAAACCGCGTTTCCGAGATGTTTAAACGACATGAGAATGATTGCATTCTGAAAACATGAGCAAGTTCTGGATGGAGTCACAATAATCAACCCATTTCTGACCGAAATTGAAAAAATCATAAAATATGACAAGACAGACCGGATCTTCACCCACTTATATTCACATTAGAATCAAAAGTGAGAATCGGGTCAAGGCACAAAATTATCAAGGCGCTTGCAATCGGCAAGTACCTGCTAAGTTTGGCCGCCTGAGTTGTTCCGCTGATCAGTCGGCTTCCCTTAACCAAAAGCAGACCCACCGCCATCAAAACAGCGGTCATGCCGATGCTGAAAGCGGTAACCAGAATAATACCGAATCCTACCCGTTGAAATGACACCGCTGCGAGAAGAAGCACCAATGCTGAAAGGCATGGCAGAAGTCCGCTGGAAATCCCCAGTCCGATGGTGGAGAAATCCCCAGGTCAATGTTTGCAAGGAGTTGCGGGGAGGGTTGGTAGTCAGTTGGACTTATTGGAAAACCGTTTTTATGGGCTTGATGTTTAGTGTTTCAGATCTTCGGTTGATTCTATTCTCTCCAACCCGGAATCCATCCAACGATTCATGTGTTTTTTATCAAATGAGGCTATGTACTTTATGTTGTTACTGATTGCACTCGTTCCGATCACGGCATCCGTAAAGTCCACATTTTTCTCAAGGTACGAAGCAAGAGCATCTGGAAGGACATCCCCATTGATAACTTTTATACCGGGAGTCTGGTAAAGATTGCTAATTTTTTCGACGATTCTCCTTCGATCAAGCTCGTAAAATGAATCCATGACCCAAACCATTTCGCAAATTACAACCAAATCGGTGATCAGCTCAAGATCACCATTGATTGCTGCCTCAACCAATGATTTTGCTTTTTCTGCTTGAGCAGGAACATCGTTCAGATAATATCGTAGAAGAAAATTTGTATCGAAAAAGATCTTCATCATTCTAAGACCTTTTTCTGGCAATTTTATTTCTAACTGCCTTTCGGATGTCATTTATATTGGCTTTCTGAGAATCGATATTTTTCATGAAACCGAAATCATCCAACATGTTTTTTTTAGCTGGTTTGAGCAGGATCCCCCCTGATGATTTTTCATAAATAACTTTATCACCAGGCTTCAGCTTTAGTTCTTCTCGCAGAGATACAGGGATTGTGACCTGACCTTTAGGAGTAATTGCATATGATTTCATTTGAACCTCCAATAAATTATTACTTTAGTCTATAATAGTAATACTTTTACCGGTTTGTCAAACAGAGACTACTTTAGAAAATAGAGGGACATTCTATATTGTTCCTAACCTCTCCAAAGGCGTCCCTAACCTCTCAGTTTCGCGGTTGCCCCAGTAACTTGATCTTCAGTGACTGTTTAAAAGGACTTGATGCTTTGGGGCCAGGGGCAGTCGGAAGCGGTCGGCCAGGGGCAGTCGGAAGCGGTCGGCCAGGGGCAGTCGGAAGCGGTCGGCCAGACCCGGTAGGTGGTAGTGACGGTATTGCGAATTTCAAGGGTTGCAGCCTGATAATCAAAGGTTTTCTTCCCGTCCTGGTTTGCCAGCGCATTCTGGTGCAGGTAGGGCAGGTAGTCCCGAGCAATGCGCGCCAGTGAGGGTCCCAAGTAGTCTGCTTCCGGCCAGGTCCAGGCCTGCTCGGCGGGGCATTTATCGATCCTGAGATTCCAGAGCCGAGCCAGCCATTCGTAGGTATTGGGGGTTGGGATCTCACTGCCGTAGGGCTGAGTATCGGTGAAGCCCAGGTCGTCGGCCAGAATTTCTGGCAAAAGCCCTTTTCCATTCATATTTTATTTCGATTCTCCTAATTAGTTCTCCAATCGTCTTGTTCTCCCTTTTTTCTACTTTTGTAATAGTGACTATTCGGGTTTTTCAATGGTCCCATTGTGGCGTGACAGGGACACGCCGTCCCAGGAACAGGAGGCAGCCAAGGCAGCCTTTGAGTCGGAGATGTCACAACAGTAAAGATAAGGCTCTTCCAGGTGCGTAAAAGGGAATTGATTACTTAGGGCCGGCTCAAAAATTACTCGAGTGTTTCTCATTCAAGTGATTCCCATTAACGTCAAGGAATCGCGTTGATGGTGTTAAAGCAACACGTTGCTCAAGTGTTTCCCATTGATGTAAAGGAAACACGTTGACTTGGCATTCTGTCAGCAAAATGTCCGGTCTTTTTCAGCAATGTCCGGTTAGGTTTTTGCTGGTTATAACTCTCCTTTTTGGGCAATTACTGAAATAAGGTTGGAAGGATGAGTATCGTTGTACAGAGTCTCTTGACTGGTCTCCAATCTTAAAATTCCGAAACCGTTCTTGCGCAATAATCTCCGCACTTCCTCTTGACTCAGATGATTGCGGCTAAATCCCACATCCGGGAAAAAGGTTAATCCGTCCGACTGTTGTATTTTTTTAATGTCCGGGTTGGTATACAAATAGTCATCTTTAGATTTAAGCTGGAAAAAAAAATAACCACCCGGCAACAAAACGTCCCGAATGCTTTCAACTACTCGTTGTTGCTCAATACCGTTAAAATAGTGTAGAAGGTTTCTGGCATAAACAACGTCAAAGCTTTGAGAAAATTCAAACGGTTTGGTTACATCCACAATCATGTACCGCAAGCGGGGTCCTTCTTTGATCTTGGCCTCACTCAGCAGCTCATCCTCAATATCAGTTCCCAGCACATCGGCCTTGGCTTGCTCTGCAAAATAAGCCTCGTCAATTCCTATCCCCGACGCCAAAGAAAGTACTTTATGTCCTTCCTTTAGATATCCCTCCGATACCAAAGATGTAGCGAATAAACTAACATGGGACACCTTTTTTATGACTGAGACTTGAGCGACATTTGTTTTTTTTGGGTGAGACATTTTTTCCTTTAAATTTTAACATTTGATTTGACAGTTTAAAGAAAAATCTGATTTTAAGATACGGAAAACCAGCTCCAACCCGTAATAAACACGATCGTTTCCATTTGTGGCGTTATCCGTTTTCAAAAACGGTTGCCGTGAGAAGATATGAGAAAATTAGTGGGATAATGGGGAAGCCGAATAGCAGTCTAATCGGCTTCCAGACAGGCTGCTACTGACGGGCAACTTCCATTGCCGGGAAGTTTTCCGTTTTGTGGCAAAACAGACAATTGCCGTCGCTGACGGGATTGGTCGGATCCGTTTCTCGCTGGCGATGACACGTCTGACATGAGCCGTGCATGGCATCCTTGAATCCCGGGGCCATGTGGCTGAAACCTTTATCAGCATAGGTCGTCAAACCACGCATATTGTCCTTGTGACAATTCTGACAGGCTTCCAGATTTTTCTGACCGTCCGTCAGGTCCAATTCCATGAACTGCTCAAAGGCAGCAGCAGATTCAAACCGACCTTTATGGTTTTCCGGTTTAAACATGCCGGTATCCAAGTCCAGGTCCGCATGACAGCTGCGGCAGTTCGTGTTATTGTCCTGGGGTAGATTCAAATGGTGACACTCCTGGCAGGTTTCCTCTTTTTTAAGGGATTGATCCTTCATTAAGGCCAGCTGATGTTTATCATGGGTGAAGTCGACATACTCTCCATTGCGATTACCATCAATCCGCAGGGTCGTGCGCATGACGTCCACCCCAATCACACTGTTGGCAATTGGTTGTGAAATCGGTTTGAAGGGGCCAGTCGCCTGATCCCTCAAGAGCCCGATGCTCAGGGGAATCACCACCAGCGCAATCAAAAGCATCCGTTTGGCACGAGGTCCGGCAAACACAGCCAGCGCTTCTTCACGGGTCCAGATGGTCGCATCACTTCCATGTCCGTCGGCGTGCTCCTCTGGCTCATCAAATACATAAAAGCGTTCTACCAACAGCAGAAACAGCAGTCCAGCACCGGCCAGAATACCGAAGCTCAGCAGCAGCTCACTGATATTGGGGATATATATCGTTTCTGCAGTCCGAAAGTAACCGACGATCCCGGTATTCAAGCGGTGCATGATAATACCTGCCGCAGCTGACAGGGTTCCTGCCAGTAAACCCCATTTACTGTTGCGCAGGACTGGAGTCACAAAAACAACGATCGGGATTATGGCCTGCAGACTGATTTCCACCCAGAAGAGGTATGTTTCCCACGTGATGTCAGGTCCGAAGACAAAATTCCATTTCTCATTGACGGTAAAGTCCGCCACCTTAATGATCAGGTACAAAGCCAGAAAGGCCGCTGACCCTTTCACCAAAGCCGTCAACACACCCATATTCCGCTTGCGCTTGTAAAGCTTTGAGATCCCCATCATCAGCAACGTGATCACCGACAGACCGGCTCCCATGGCTGAAATGAAGAATTCCGGTGGAATCCACAAGCTGTACCACAACGGGTAGAGGCGTGTGGGGGACAACATGAAGAGCGATCCCAGAGAACTGTGATGCATCGTTGAGAGCGTAACCCCCAGAATGACGAAGGGCAGCATGATTTCATGGATGAAATGGGTCACCTTCGGAAAGGGAAACCGCTCGGTGATGATCGGCAACAGTTCAAAGGCCGTAATACTCCAGTAGATCGACACACACCAGAATACTTCAAAGAGAAAGGAGTGCGGATTCCACATGAAGAACGGATGCCAGCCTCGATGGGGCAATCCTATATCGAACAGCAGGGCCATCAAACTGGTTCCATACCCCAGAAATCCGACCAGAATGGAGAACCGCGCCACAGGGCGAAACTTATCCAGCTGGAAAATGTAAATAATGGCCGCTACCACAAAGCCACTGGTTGCCAGGGCGGCGCCAGCGACCATATTAAATACTTTCCAGAATCCCCAGGGTAGCAGATCCATCATGTTAGTAGCAGCTCCCAATCCAAAAACAAAGCGGCCGACACCCACTACCATTCCTGCGAGAAACAGGGCCCACAACCCATCTTTAAGCCACGTCAAGGCACTTCTGTTATGCATCATGGTTGCCCCCTTTTGAGTTGTCTTCTGTTGCATGTTCATCTGACTCGTCCGGCGGCGGATTCATCAGCTTGTTCCGACGTTTAATCGCCCACACACCGGCCAGGCCGGCAGAAACTGCGACAAACTGGGCCGGGGTCACCCACACCCACGGTTCTATCATGGACGGGATTGATTCTGTTTCGAGGCGTGAGACGCGCCATTTTTTAAATTTATCTTTACTTGGCATTTTGATGACATCGTCAATGGGCACATCTGAAATATAAAGCCCTGATGTTCCGCCAAACTCTGTTTCGCCGAAAATATGGTCAATATATTTGCCGGGTTCAGCTGCGATTCGTCGCCTGGCTTCCTTAATCAACTCCTCCCTTGGACCGAATATGGTCGCTCCAGTGGGGCAGGCCGAGGTACAGGCTGTCAGTCCGCCTTTTACTCGGCAACGCTCATCCATGCGACATTTCCGAATGTAGGGCAGGGGTTTGTCGTATTGATAGCGTGGAATGGAGAAAGCACACGCCAACATACAGTAACGACAGCCGATGCATTTGGAATCATCATAGACAACCGCACCATCTGCTGACTTAGTGAATGCTCCCACCAGGCAGGCTGCAGCGCACGCCGGCTCCAGGCAGTGCATGCAGTGTCTCCGCACAGACCTGGGTTTTCCCTTCACCGGACCAGGGGTTTTGACAATAGAGGTAAACCGGTTTCCGGAGAGACCGTCCTTGCCTGTAAAGTGCGCCAGGAAGTCCCGGGGCAGTTTGTTTTTTCGCACGCACGCTTCTACACACCGTTCGCAACCGATGCATTTTGTGACATCGGTGAGCATGCCTTTCATTTTTGATGGATCATTGTTCTGCACACCACTCATCTTTCTATATTCCTCTTGATAACAGTGATTTTACGGCCTAGGGATCGTTTAAAAATAAGCTCCCCAAATCTATTGGCAAACAGAAGGCGCAAGCAACGTGTTTCCTTAACATTAATGGGAAACACTTGACTAATTTTTAAGCCGACCCTTTATGTATGGTTGCGTGACAAAAAACTCCGCCCATTCCTGGGGTCCTGCTTTAAGTTCCTGATGGCATTTTGTACACACCTTTTCCACAGCCTTATCTGAACTCTTGGCTTCAGTGTATTCGGCGACACTGCCCTTGACCGGTCCATCTGGCCCATGGCAGTTGGTGCAACTCTGGATACCACCGTTGGCATCAGACCAGTCTTTGCCAACATGCAGGGCGGTCGCATACTCACCATCCTCTTGAATCGTATTGTGATGACAGTTCTGGCAGGTCAGTGATATGTCCACTGCATGAAACCGGTGGTCCCACCAGAACATTCCGTTCTCATCTTCAACTTTCAGGTATCCGGGGATCTTATGTCGATCCGATTTCAGGCTATCCCAGGAGGTCAGTCCCACTCGCTTCTCTTTATGGCAGTCGACACATTGTTTCTCCAGGGCCGCTTCATATGAGGGGTTCCGGTAGTTACCACTGCCATGGCAGCTGTCACAAGCGAGTTTGGGTCCATCTTCCAGGTCCTGGTGATGGCAGGTCACACAGGTTGTTTCATCATTGCTGTATTCGGCATGACGTTTATGGTCCCAGACAATAGCCTCCTTTTCCGACAGTTGAATAAATGACGGATCCGGTTTATGGCAATCGGTACATTTCGCCGGCATGGAAGGTTGCAACTCCTTGTATTCGTTATTGTGGCAGCTGCTGCAGGAGTCATGGACCGCCTGTTCCAGGCTGGGCCGCGTTTTCTCCTTATCCACCATCATCCCTTTGTGACAATCGGTACAGACCTGATTCTTGTCTTCAGGATTAAACTCCACGTGGCAGCTCTGGCACTCACCATGTTTTGCTTTTTCATGCTTTTTAATACCGGTGGCAATCGGCAGAGACTTCTGGGCGGCAGGTTCATGGCAGGTACTGCAGGGCCTGAACTCTCCATCTGTTTTGGCCTCACTGTCCTTGTGGTGACAAGAGATACAATTGTCATCCAACCCCGGCGTGTCGTTCATATCCAGGCGGCGAGCGTGGGTCGTATGGTCCCACTGTACCTGACCAAAACTACCGGTAAATGTCTGACCATGGCAGTCACGACATTCAGTCGGTCCCTGTTTCATCGCCTCATGACAGCCAACACAGGAGCTGTGTGAACTCTGCCTGGCAGGTGGACCATTTTCGCCTTCGTATTTGACCAGCTCTTTCGGTAGAAACAGATCTGCCGTTAAGATATCGGCCCTGTCTGCTCCCGGCTTATGGCAGTCGCTGCACGGCCTGGGGTTCATTTCTCCCTGTTTTTCAGTATGATGGCAGGTCGTACAGTTCGAAATGTCTTTCATCCGGGCATGGATCTCGTGATTCCAGGTCACATCTCCAAAACGGTTTTGCAGAACACTGTCCGCCTCTCTGTCAGGGTGCATCATCATCCCGGCAGCGCCGGACACAATTAACAGCAATGCGATGCCGATCAGAATTTCGGCTTTGATTCGTTTACCTTTCAATGCAATTTCCTTTGGTTGAAGTCAACAATCCTGGTCGAGTTCCCTTCAGTGTCGGGATCCCGGACCTCGATAAATTCAGGTTCGAAACCAAACCGCTACATCGGCGATACGGTCAACAGCTCTGCAAGTTTACTGCGTGCACCGGGTGCTTTGGCTGCAGATACCTTCTGGACATCGGTTGAATAGCACAGTGTCCCACAACGCAGACAACGTTCGGACTCAACCAGCATAAGTTCCTGGCTGAGAACCAGATCAACCTCATCGTAGGTTTTTATCCGCTCAGCTACCGGCAGTTCAGGTTGCGGTACTTTATCTCTCTTAATAACCCCGTTCACCGGAACGATTGCGGAGGTCGCCACTTTCTGAGGACCTTTGAAGGTTCCCGTTGGGAAAACGAGTTCCTGATCATTCAAAAAACAGTGTATGGAATATGCTGCCCGCCGCCCTGTTCCAACCGCATCGATCAACAAGGCCGGGCCACTCCAGATATCTCCCCCGGTAAAGATGTGGGGAATATCCGATTGCAGAGTCTCATCATCGGCTTCGATGGTATTCCACCGGGTCAACCTGAGACCGCGCTCCTTGAGGTCATCTGAATACCAATTGATCAGAGGCTTCTGACCGATGGCTGAGATGATCACATCCACATCCATCAAGGTTTCAGAGCCTTCAATAGGCACGGGACGTCGTCTGCCAGAGTCATCCGGCTCTCCCAGTTCCATGGTCAGATATTCAATCTGTTTGACAACTCCTTGTTCATTTCCCACCAGCCGGGTCGGCGCGGCCAGAAACTTGTACACTACACCTTCATCTTCAGCAGCGACAATTTCGACTGCGTTCGCCGGCATCTCCTTCCGGGTTCGACGATAGAGCAGGGTGACTTCCGCCGCACCTTGTCGGAGAGCAGTCCGGCAGGCATCCATGGCTGTATTACCGCCACCGACCACCACGACGTTCTTGTCTGTCATGTCGATGTTAATACCCAGTTCCCGTTTTTCTAAAAATTCCGTTCCTTTCCAGACACCTTCCAGATCCTCCCCGTCAAGACGCAAAGAGGTGTTATCCCAGGCACCCATCGCCATCAGAATCGCATCATGGTCTTTTTCCAGGGCTTCGATGCTCAGGTTGGTACCGAAATCAGCGTTATAAACAACCTCCACCCCGATATCAAAAATGCTTTGGATCTCAAAATCAAGGGTCTTTTTGGGAAGTCGATATTCGGGGATACCGTAGCGCAACATTCCACCCAGTGCCGGTTTGGCGTCGTAGATCGTGACTGAGTGACCGTGACGGCGCAGATAATAGGCGGCAGACAGACCACAGGGGCCTCCACCGATAATGGCTACTTCCTTGCCGGTATCCGGTAGGATTTGGGGCAGATCATGCTTAGGCAGGTCCATATCCCAGTCTGCCAAAAAGCGTTTGATATAATTGTGGTGTACCGGTTCATCCTCGATGGCAGAGCGTCGACATCCAGCTTCGCAGGGTGCCGGGCACACCCGGCCGCAGATCAGAGGCAGGGGGTTGCGTTCTTTAATCAGTTCCACAGCATCCACATATCTGCCTTCGGCAGCCAGTTTGACATACCCGGGAATATCGATCTGTGCTGGGCAGAGTTGTTTACAGGGAGCGAGGCACTCGTCCTCATTGTTGAACTGAAACAGCCGTTCAGTCTCACTGTAGATCGCGATCACAGCAGTAGGGCATACCCGTTCACAGGTACCACATCCCACACATTTGTGAGGGACGACAACCGGAATTCCATCGGGTCCCATCTTTAAAGCATCGAACGGACATTCAGTGACGCAGGTTCCCAAACCCAGGCAGCCATCTTTACACACCAGATCTCCACCGTGCAAGGCAGCCATGGCGCGGCAATCCCTGGCGCCTTCATAGTGGTATTTTGAAACCGCGCGGTCACCGCCTTCACAATAATGGGTCGCAATTTTCGGCTCCACAAATCCAACTTCGCCTCCCATGACTTTGGCAACAGCCGCAGTCACACCATCCCCACCAGCAATACACGCATTCACCGGAGCCAGATTGAGGACGATGGCTTCAGCACACGCTGAACATCCGGTGTATCCACAACCACCACAGTTCGCTCCGGGAAGCGTATCTTCCACTTCGGTTATTCGGGGATCGATATCCACATGGAATACCTTGGCAGCCACAGCCAGTACACCTGCTGCACATAACCCGACGCTCAGCATAACGATTGAAGGTATCAGCATTCTCTAACCCTTTATTAACGTTTAATAACGATTCAGCCAAAGAAAGGCTGAAGGCCTACGCCTATTTCGATTCGTGTTTGTTGGACCTTCGGCCTATAGTCTTCAGTCTTTAACCTGAATTTTTACAAATTTATTAGACCATTCCTTTAAAAGCAAAAAACGATAGTGCCATCAAGCCAGCTGTTACCAGGCCGATCCCAGTCCCTTCCAGAGCCTGGGGAATGCGAGTGGTTTCAAACCGTTCCCGGATACCGGCAAACAGGACCAGGGCCAGACCGAAACCCACAGCAGAGGCTATGGAAAATACTATGGTCTCCAACAGGTTGAAATCTTCCTGAATGTTAATGATGGCGGCACCCAAAACGGCACAATTGGTTGTAATCAGAGGCAGGAAGATCCCCAGTGATTTGTACAGCACCGGAATCGCCTTGCGTAAAAACAGTTCAACAAATTGCACCAGGGTGGCAATGACCAGAATAAACGCCAGTGTCTGGATATATTCCACATCATAAGGCACCAGCAGATAGCGGTTGACAACCCAGGTTATCGTTCCGGCCAGTGTCAGCACAAACACGACAGCTGCTGACATTCCAATAGCCGTATCCATCTTTTTGGAAACTCCGAGAAAAGGACAGTTTCCCAGAAATTTTGCTAACAGGATATTATTGATAAAGATGGCTGCGATGATCAGTTCAAAATAGTGTTCCATTCTCCCATGCTCCCTGTTAGTTGGCAGACCTGCCAAGAATGTTCATGAAAGCAAGCATCAGTCCCAGTACCACAAATGCGCCGGGAGCCTGCTGGAGAAAGTTAAACGGCTCGTTGATAAAGACCAGATCTCCGAATAGCAATTCCAGTTTTCCTGCTCCGAAAATTTCTCGTATTGCACCGATCACAGTCAGTGACAGGGTGAATCCCAGACCCATTCCCAAGCCGTCTGCAAAAGAGGCGATGACGCCATTCTTCCGGGCAAAGGCTTCGGCGCGTCCCAAAATGATACAGTTCACCACGATTAAGGGTATAAACAATCCCAGACTTTCAGAAAGTGAAAAGAAATAAGCTTTGGTTATCATCTCGACACAGACCACAAACGTGGCGATCACTACCACATAGCAGGCTACCCGAACCTCGTTGGGTATGATATTACGCAAGGCAGAGATGAGCATGTTTGAGCAAACCAGTACAAAGGTGGCTGAGAGTCCCATCCCCAAACCATTTTCCATGGTAGTGGTCACCGCCAGAATGGGACAAAGCCCCAGAACCAGACGAAAAGGAGGTATTTCACTCCATAATCCTTTTGTAAATTCCTTAACAATAGCACTCATAATTCATCCTTGATGTTAGCGGTTCAGAGCCGTTGCGATTGTGTCTTGATGTTGATTATAAAACGTTTTGGCTGCAGCCACTGCAGTTGCAACTGCACGACTGGAAACTGTTGCGCCGGCAATGGCATCAATGTGACCGCCATCCTTCTTGACTTTAAAGATGGCATTTGCTGGCATCCTCTGAAACTGCTGTGTAAAGCCTGTCTCTGTCACCCGTGTGCCGACGCCCGGTGTTTCTGCCAAGGTGGTGATGCCGATTCCTACCAATTTACCGCTATCAAGCTCGTAGCCCACCATCACACCCAAAGCACCGCCGAATCCCTGACCGAAACGCTCAAAGGTAACCGCATAGGGTTTGTTCTCCTTTTTGATCACAAACATCAGAACCGGCTCCTCTTCCCCGACATCAACAAACTTTTTCTCGCTCAGAAGCTCCTCTTCTAACAGACTACGTTTTTCCGTTGTTAATTTACCCTCGATGACTTCATAAATAGTGGCCACCGCAGGGATTTTTTTGAACTTCAGGATGTTGTTCTGAGCTCTCTCGTAGGTCAGTTCGTTCAGTCCACCTAGGGCCAATCCACTAAAGAGCGTAATTACCGACAACACAATGACCATGCGTAGATAGTTTCCCATTTTATATCGCTCCCTTGATAACTTTCGGCTTCAGCCGGTCGATTAGTGGAAACAGAACATTCATAAGAATAACTGCAAATGGAACGGCATCTGACCAGACACCAAACGCGCGAATCAGGATAATGAGGAATCCCAAACCGAATCCATAAAGCCAGCGAGCCCGTTTATTTGCGGGAGAACAGGTGGAATCAGTACCCAGGAAGAACGCGGCCAGTATGATGTGACCCGTTAAAATCTGTTGCATGACCGATCCATCCAGTTGGTTTTGGAACAGTAGAGCGGCTACAACCACACCGATGAGAACGCCTGCTGGAATCTCGATCCGGATGTATCCGGAGAGCCAGAGAGCAATACCGCCCACCAGGGTAACAATTATTACTGTTGAACTGGCAGCAGCGATGGTGGCAGATCCGATGGGATGGACATACTGAGGCCAGGAAAGAAGCACGACCAGCCACCCGATCATGGCCGGATGCATAGGGTATCCACCAATTCCGCCAAAGATCTGCTTCCCGATGAAGATGGCAACAATAATCGCCACAGCCATGATCCATAAAGGTGCGGTGGGGGGCATTAAGAGCGCAATGAACAGACCCATCAGGGCGCCATGACCATTCACCACATGATAAGGCTGTCGCATTACAACCTGACATATATATTCCACCAGGACTCCGAAACCCAGACCGAAAACAGCTGAGCCCAGCACCCCAGAGAACCAGAGAAATCCGGCGTCCAATCCCAGCTCAAGCAACAGGGTTTTTGCCAGGCTGGTGGCGGGTCCCACTGCCGCGCTGATATTTGCAGCATCGGGACCATAGAAGTGAGATGCCGCGCTAAACAGTATCGTCGGTAGCAGCGCCATAATAAAAGCCAGATTCATTTTTGCAATACTGGCTCGCGTACGGAAGTGGGGAGCAAAGCCCACTGTGAATTTTGGACCGCCAGCGAAGATGGACAGCGCCGGGTCATTTCCGTTCACTGGAGGTGGGCCAGATGCCTGGCTCTCCTCAGTTGATGGTTCATCGGAAGCAACTGCTTCTTTGGCATTTTCTGTTTTGGCCAGATTAATGTACTGCAGTAATGGCCGACCTGCGATACAAACAGATGCACATAAGCCGCAATCGATACACTCTTCTATTTGCAGCTCCCGGGTCCTGTCAAACAGTCCAAATTCGCTGTATCGACCAATCATTTGCACCTGAAGGTTCCGGGGGCAGGCATCAATACAGTTACCACAATTAATACAGGGATCCGCTGTCCACTCGACGACTTCGACCTGCGGAATTAACATGAGAGCGTTTGTTGAACTGTCGACTGCGCCATCCAGGGAATATTGTGCGACACCTCGCATCGGACCACCCGCGATGACTTTGTCATGTTGGCCGGGCTTCAGATGTAATTGAGAAAAGATACCGCTGATTTGGGTTCCTATTTTAACTCGATAGTTCCCCAGTACCTGGTTCTTTGGGCCGATCACAGTCAGCACCTTGCTGTCTGGCAGTTGCCCCAGTTGCACAGCATCCAGCGCAGAAAGCGCCGTTTCAATGCTTATGACTTCATATTCAGAGTTCAATCCCGCTTGTTCAGCGATCATCACGTCCAGACTTCCCGGATATTGCGGAAGAACAGCAAGTACCTCAATACCTGCGGATCGAATGGCTGCAGCCGCTGCATCATTTTCGGATGAAAAAGCGACAATCGTTCTGGAGGCACCGGATATTTTCTCCAGCAGCCTGACTGCAGCTATCAGATCATCCCCGCGCTCCTTCACTAATCCGGAAAGGGCCGAAATGTTGGGTTCTCTGTCTACTCCCAGAATAATCAGTGCCGCCAGGGGCTCCCCGCTCTTCCTGGAAAGCCTATCGCTCAGGGCACTGGGTGTTACACTGTCAGTTTGCAGTCCAGCATCAGCAATACGTTCTGCCAGCTCTTCTATCGATGCCTGATTCGGATTCAACGATGGAAAAACAGTCGCAGATGTATCATTTGAGGGTTCTACAACAATAGAGGGACGTACCCGCTGCCCCCGAATATCTGGCACGTTCACGATGTGGCTGACTTTTCCAGTCACGGGGCTCGGAAACATCTGTTTCGTGTCAGTTCCCCACAGGGGTTGGCCGCTCTGAATTTCATCCCCGGGATTTACCAGTGCTGACCAGGTCGTTCCATTTGTACTACTCAGGGTAAAATTTAGTCTGGGGGGAGATTCAAGATCTGTAATCGGCAGGGATTTACCATCCAGGGGAAGTCCCTTCCGACGAAAGCCTAATAGTTGATCAAATACGTTCATAGCTAACCATTTAATCCGGCAATTTAATAATAGTTACTGGTAGATAAGCGCTTCAAAGCTGCCCTCTGAGCTCAAAGAAAATCCTTTGAAGTATCAGCTGGACCTCAGGCGGTTCAAATCCAGGTGATATTTCGGCTGGCATTTCCAGCTAAAACAGGGCGAACAGTTTTGGAAGTGAACATCTCGGCGAGCCCTTCCGGGAAGGGGGAGACAATAGATGCGGGAATATTCCGACTAATGCTTTTTCTCCGAAGCTTTTTGCAATGCCGCTTCAAAATGTGTCGTATTAAAGTAACCTTAAAACATGTAAAACCAGGCAAGTTGGAAAAACAACCTTCCAAACATTGTCTGTTTAAAAAAGTATCCCCTTAAACTACAAAATTTTTTTTTCTTTGTGGTAGTATTTTACAGGCAAATTTTTGATGAAAAACAAGTCGGAGGAAAATTTTAAGATAAAATCAATTCATTTTTAATGTGTCAATCCCTTTTTGGGTCAACAGGACGCAGATATCGAGGGACACCTTCTACTGAAAGTCAGTTATGTTTTTTGACGGGGTTACATGACAGAGAGAGTCTAAATTCGGTAAGGTAAAAACTTCATCGACAAAAAATGGTCAATTTAAAAAACTGAGAGCTTTCTACCATGCCCAGAGCCGGATTTATACTAGAAACAAAAGGGGAGCATGCCCGAATTTCAACAACCCGTCGCGGAATCTGCAGCGGGTGTTCCGAAAAATCTTCATGTGCATTTGATAACGCTCTGGGAGAGGGGTCCGAGGAGGTAATTGTAGCACTGAATCCGATTCAGGCTGCTGCGGGCGAATATGTGGAATTTGATCTGACAGGTCACATGGAGCTGAAGGTATCCATGATTGTCTGGGTGGTCCCGCTCATCGGCCTGTCTGTCGGCGCTTTTTTGGGCTCATATTTACATGGCTGGCTGGGCTTATCGACAGACGCCGGAACACTGCTGGGGGTTGTTGCCGGATTCCTCGCCGCATTTCTGCCAGTGATGGCTTTGGATCGACGCTCCGCCGACAATCGGGATCTGGTGCCATTGATCTCCAAAGTGTTGCCCCCCACAGCCTGCAGCGATATCAAACTGGCGGAGATCTCACCCTCCAGTTGAACTCAATGGTCGACACAAGATAGTTACCAGCCGCTCATCAAATCTTCACCCATATTTTTAGCCACATGGTCCTGGAACTGATGAAACCGACCTCCGACCACCAGCATCATATGTGAAAGGAACCCATACCCCATTCCAGGATCAGAATCGAACAATTTGAGCAATCCGGTCTTCTCGAGTCTGACGATCTGATTGAAACTGGCCATACAATATGCCGAGAACCTCATCTTGTACGGCTCCACAAAACAGGACCATCCGATAATCTCGGCAGGGGAATCTTTAGTAGGGACTACAATGGAAGCAATAGTTTGCTCGGGAGAGCTGGGTCTGTGATCCGGTAGTTCAAATCGCAGATCTACCTGCCCCTGCATAACCAGCCATAGATCAGTCGCCTGATCTCCTTCGGCAAAAATCCGATCTCCTCTCTTGTACTGTAACTCTTTGCAATTTTTGCAAACGGCAGCCAATTGATCCTCACGCATGGCTTCAAATGCGGCAATTGTCTTTAGTCGTTCAATACCATCCATAGTCCCTCCCCTTAAACGATTGAATTTGAGTCCGTTTTCGGACGGGAAAAGATCCTGCTCAGCCGGGCCTTTGGCCCCGAAGATACTACCCGTCTTCACCATCACAACGGGTCGTTCATCATGTACTGAAGACTATCACAAACCCTGTGTATCGTCAAAATAGTATTGAGGCGAAAATAGAGCCATTTTCCTTGTGGGGTCAAAATATTATTTCCGCTCTAATCCCTTACCAACAGATAGTTTAAGCCTGGAATGCGGAAAAATTCCCATCGGTCCTCTTCGATGTTGCCTCAAGCGATTGGTTTTGATAAGTTTCCATTTACATTCTGAATATTCTGTCTTGGAAATGATACTGGAGGAAATATGGAAACTGTTGAGGCTTCGCACAAAGTACCCAATTAGATACCCAATACAGAGATATCAAGCATTGAAATACTGGTTAAAGACTAAATTTATAGACAATATTGTAAATTTTATCTTATCCCGATCCATAATGAGATATTTTGGAATCTGATCAAAGGGAAAAGCATCTCTGAGTTGCTGAATGACCCATTGGGCGGAGGGATGACTGGTTACATTGAAATGCCTGATGATCCTTCGCTTGTGATCGATAATGAAAAACACAAATAGGATGTCCGGGTGCGCGATTTCTGATCGACCCACGTTTATGAACTGTATATCAGCAGGCTACACGGAATCCAACAACGGTTATGTCATCAAGCGTTTCCGATTTCCCTCTATACTCCTCAAAGGCCTGGATAATCCGCTTTTTTTTCTTTTCGCAAGGCTTACCATCCATCTCCTTTAAGACATTACCAAATCGTCTCTTCCCAAAACTAAATTGTTTTTCGCCCCCTAATTGATCGACGATTCCATCCGTATATAGGTAGAATGACATGCCGTCCTTTATTTCGATCTCATGGTTTCTAAAATCGAAGTCCAGGTCTGACTTTTTATAGCCGATGCTGTGTCTATCTCCTTTGATAGAGTGAACCTGGTCTTGATATACATAGGTGAGGGAAAGCCTGGATCCGGCGAAGATAAGCTTCTGTTCTTTGGGGTTGATCCGGCAGATACTGATATCCAGCCCGTCATCGGAAAGTGCCTCATCAGTGTCCTGGCGGAGGGAGTTCTTAACGAAGTAGTTCAACCGCTTCAGGATCTCGGCAGGGTCATGTACTTTTTCCCGATTGATGATTCTGTTCAATCCTGAAGAAGCCAGCATCGTCATAAACGCACCCGGCACTCCATGACCTGTACAATCGATTACCGCCAGGATATAACTATCACCAAAAAAAGCCGTGAAATAGACATCTCCACCGACCACATCTCGAGGCTGCCAGAGGAAAAAGCTCTCCGGCAGATGTTTTTTAATCTCTCTTGATCTTGGCAGGAGCGAAGTCTGAATTCTTTTGGCGTATTGGATAGAATCCATGATCCTTTGGTTTGCTTGAAGCTCCGCCTCTACCTTCGACCGTTCAAGGATCTCTTCGGCAAGGGCTTTCTCTTTCTTGATGACGGTATATTGGAAGATCACAAACCCATTTGAAATAATATTAAATGATATGAAAAACAACAGATTTATGAGCAGGTAGGGAAATGTCAGATTATTGGTGTAAATAAATGCGGTTGGATTCAGGACAAAAAATCCAATAAATGATAAAATCGCCATTCCCAGCATGATCCCGAATGAAAGCAGCAGAAGAACTGTAATACTGATCACCTTCTCTACGATAGTCCCGATGATGTGCATGCTGAACAGAACAGTGCCGGCTAAAAACAGGGAGTTCAAGACGACAATGTAGGGGGAGATCAAGACAAAGGTTTCTGCCGTCCAGCCGACGATCAGACTCAATAGAAAACCAATCGGAACTGAGATAGATATGACGATAGAACATATTTTAACTTTGGACAGATTCATATTTGACCACTCGATTTTCAGATTGTCGTATCAGGGTAAATCAAGACCATTATGTTTCACTTTTTCCAACTCAGTTAAGGCTTTTTCATCATTAACAAAAGCGCCTGGCCACAGCCGACGCTAGATACAAAGAACATTAACAGAATTCCAAAGAAGGGTGCCAGGCTCAAAAAGGAATAGAGCACAGCTGCCATCAGATAAAAGATGAAGCGGTTGCTGATATTCAGTTTCATCTGTTTTACGAGAAAACCGCCAATCATGGTGATACCTATCGTCGTTGAAATAACGAAAATTGGGACAAAAGCCAGGATCATGAATACCGCAAAGGGTATTGTAATGATCAAAAGTACTGAGAGGATCATCAGCGTAGGATAAACAAAAACAGGTATCAATCCCCAAACAGAAAGAGAGAGAATTGCACGACCATCCAGCTGTTTCTCCAATCCTTTGGTGGCCGGTATGATCAATATTATCAATCCTACAACAGTGAGTGCCAGTTTTAGAATGATCATAAGCCAGATTGGCATATCGTCATCGTAATCCTCTGCCCTACCCTCAAATATCCCGGCTTCATCGGTCACATAGCTGATGGTTCCGGTTATCCTCGCTGTTTCTTCAGGGCTGAGTTCACGATCGGAATAGTATTTAAGATTTCCATCGATCCTTCCATTCGGCGCGATTTTGAGTTGACCCGCCCTGATTTGAACATTTCCTTTTATTTCATTTTCGATGAAGACCTCACCAGCTCCGATATAGATGTTGCCTTTGATGGGTCCCTTTAAAAAGACCTTTCTTGCTCCGATAAATGTATCACCAATCGACTGCTGGTCAGTCTCCCAGACAACCTCTTCGGCTCCTATCAAGTTGGTGCCGATCACCTTGTTGTGAACAGTGATGAATTGAGCAGCTGCCTTGATACCATTGCCGATACTCCCTCGAACGGATACTGAACGGGCCATGGCAAATAGTGCCAGATTCAGATTCCCGGTAAACTCCAGTTCTTTCCCAAAAAAGAACAGATCGCGGGCTTTCCCGTTAAAATGGAGCTGCTCGCCGGTGAACAGATAGTCATCTTCAATATGAATGGACTCATTAAGACGCTGCTGATCGAATCTCAATTCAGCAGCATTTGATGTCCCCCCAAGGAATAGAACTATCAAAAATGAAACTAAAATCCTGAACTGCATTGATAATTCCTCTCGTTTGATGATTTGGAAATCGGTATTACATATCAACCTGCTTCTTGTTCTCATTCTATTTAATTCCATCATTTGTTTGTCCAGAAGAAGTTTATGAATGGTCAAAAAATGACCACGAGTAGTTGATAAACCTTTGAAATTTTATGTTCCATTATCAAGTAAGTTGCACTGCTCTGTTAAACAGACATGAATAGATATAGCTGAATTTTACATCTAAAAGCTGATTCAGAACAAATTCGGTGTGTTTTGGACAGGCGGTCTGTCAGCTCAGGATTTTCATATAGTAAACCGACCGTAGACCCGGACAGCCAGTAAGATCACGTACATCCCCGCAGAATATCCATTGCCGATGACGAACCAGTAGCTGGAAAACAAAAAATCCGGGCCCAGAGAACCCGGTTTTAGCTTAAACCAAAAGGTCCCGGTTTTCTATGATAAAACAGATTTTTTATTCTGCAGAAAATGAGGCGGTATCAATTGAATATACCTGTGCCTCCTCAAAATCACATCATCCTATAATATCAGGTGATTACCGATTGATCCTTTTTTTGGATTGTTAATGAAAGGTACGATAAATGGTATGTTCCACCTCCCAAAATGATAAATGAAGCATATAAAAATTTACCAGATTTACATTCAAATGTTGATCATTCAACTCAAATAATCATTTCTCTCCACTTTCCTCTTGGTTTTTTTCTTCTGACACTTCCTTGAAATCAGCCGTTGTTTCTTCCATGACATGTCTTGGTGTGCTGTCCAGTTCCAATCGTAGGATGTCAGGCCTCGAATAATGTCCAACTGTGTCGAGAGTACTCTTTTGCCGAATGATCGATTTTAGATCGATATTGGCAATGGCCATACCTTCGCCTTCCGGGAGGGGGCCCGCTAGGTAGTCGCCATGGGGCGAAATGATGGATGTGCATAGCCCCCCTTGAAGCAGACCTCTTAGAGATTTGTCAGGGGAAATCTTGTGGCAGATCTTCAATCGCTGCTACCAGACGTTTGAAGATATTTATGATGAGAAATTTGAGAAGCGATTCGGGTTTTTCCGGGCTGTAATCGGCGAATCTGTTCGCGCCTTTCTTAAATGCGGGGATCTGAAACAGGGGTTTGCCAGAGTGCGTTGTAAGAATTGCGGATATGAATATCTGCTCCAATTCTCATGTAAACGAAGGTGCGTCTGTCCATCATGTATGGCTAAACGCGCCATTGTTTTCGGGCATCACCTGAACAATAACGTTTTCTATCCAAGTGTTTTTCATTAGCGTCAAAAAAAACACGTTGCTCCGGTTCCTCACCGTCAGTATGTCTTCAGTATTCCGATTATGCTGCGTATCTATTTCAAGTATGACCGTTCTCTGCTAACAGGCCTATGCCAGTGTGCATACCGGAGCCTGTTGAGATTTCTGCGGGAAGTGGTCGGTTTGAAGAACGGGGTTCCCGGCGTAGTGATAGCCATCCATACATTTGGGGAATATCCTCACAAATTCCATCCCCACCTACATGCCATTGTTACCGACGGGCTTTTTCGAGACACCGGGACATTTTATGTGATGCGGCAAACAGATCTCAAGCCGCTTGAAGTCTTGTTTCGGGCGGAGGTTTTCAAATTTTTGAAGAAAGAGGGAAAGATCACAGACGAATTGATCCGGAAACTCATGGCGTGGCGACATAGCGGTTTCAGTATTGATAACGGTGTCCGTATCAAAAGAATCGACGTTTCTAAATACCAGCCCAAGAAAGTGCCGTCCCTGACCTGGTGCGAATGTATAAAGAAGATCTGGAAAGACGATCCTTTAATTTGTCCGGAATGCCAGTCGGAAATGAGGATACTTTCGTTCCTTAGTGAGGGACCGATTATACATAAGATTCTCAAACATTTAGGACTTTGGGATGAGGAAACTGCCCGGGATCCGCCACCGAAAACGGAATCGCCGGAGATTGTGTGGACACCTGTTAGTGAGGTCGGATGGGAATATCCCGATCAACCGGATATTGTGGGTTAGCATCTCTCGTGTCATGAGCTTGGCTGCGAAGACTGGACAATTGTATTTGGAAACCGACGAGAAAACCTGAAAGTGGATTCTATCCGAAATATCCCCCTTGTTTCATTTCAAACGATCTTGATTTTAAGGCAAATTACGCCTGTATTATTCCAACACCGGAAAAAGGGATTAATTTTGTTAAATGACGAAAAAGCATTTTCCTATAACTAAACCGTTGGGCTGTCTCATTTTTTTCCCGGGATTTTGCTGTTCTATCCTCATACCGTTTCAGAATGTCACTTTTTATCTGTTCCGCTTCTGTGCCTGACATCTATTTCTCCTTTCTAATTTTTTAGGGGCCGGTTCCACACAGTTTCCTATGGAACGTTTTAACAGCTATTCCGTTTATGGCCTGTTTCTATATAAAAGCCTGGCTTCATCCTTAACCTGCAGCGTTGGCAGTTTTCATTTTAGTGAAAAAATCGGGGGATAAATCCCTGATCGGATCCTCCATTTTCAGAATGTGTTCTTTCATGGCCGATACAGCTTGTTCCATATCTTTATCCCTGATGCCCTTATAAATACGCTGATGTTCCTGATTGGAACGCTGTACAATGTTTGGTACGGCCGCAACCGCCTGCATGAACTGTGAGATATAGCTGTGATAGGTCATAAACTGGTTCAGCATGAAACGGTTGTGTGAAGCCCGGGCGATCTGAATATGAAATTTCAAATCCGTCTCAACATACAGCACAGCGTCATTTTCCCGGATAGCTTTATCCATCGACAGTAGCTGGCGTTCAAGCAACGCAATCTCATCGGGTGTCCCATTTTCGATTGCCAGTTCCACTGTGCCCATCTCCACAAAACGACGGGACTGAATAAACTCCAGGGTTGTCTGTGAATCCTCGACAACAGGAATGGTAATCTGGTTGGCAATTGAAATCAGACTGCTGGCCTTTACAATCGTACCTGTCCGGGGACGCTGTTCAACAGCTCCCAACATGACAAGCGTGTTCAATGCCTCGCGCAGGGAATTGCGACTGACACCGAGCTGGGCTGCAAACTCAATCTGATTGGGCAGCTTATCACCATCCTTCAACTTTCCGCTCCGTATCATCTGCCGAAGCTCTTCTATTATCTGCTCTGATACTTTTTTCTGCTTTATCACCATTAGCCTGCTACCACCGTTTTGGATCCGGAAAACCCCAGGTTGCCAACCTGTCGGTCCTCGCTTTATTGCTGAAAAATGACTGACTTGTCCAGGTCAATTCAGCCATTATTAATAATATGGTCGAATGATTCTACAATTAAACTCCCCTGTCAAGACTTTTTTATTTTATAGGCTGATCAAACAGCTCTTGCTGTATAAGGGGGTAAACAGTTAAGTGTTTATTATATTGTTTGTTATATATAATTTTCTAGCTATTTTTCCCTGGATGCCCGGAATCGTTTTTTCTAAAACGGTTGTGTGTGCCAGATCTGAAGCTGTTTGACAATATGAAAAACAGATAATATGATTAACATACTTTTCAGCATGAATTTAAGCGACAACAGGCAAGAGGAGACAAGATGAAGAAGCGCAGCGATTTAATGACAAAAGGGCCTGAGCGGGCACCGCATCGTTCATTGTTGAGGGCTGACGGTTTTGCCGACTGGGAGATGGAGCGACCGATGATCGGAATTGCCAACTCATTCAACGAAGTGATTCCAGGCCATATTCATCTCAATCGATTGGTAGACGCTGTCAAGGCGGGTATTTATGCTGCCGGTGGAACGCCCGTGGAATTCAACACGATCGGGGTATGCGATGGCATCGCAATGAATCATGAGGGGATGAAGTATTCCTTGCCCAGCAGGGAGTTTATTGCGGATTCCATTGAGATTATGGCGATGGCGCATCCCTTTGACGGACTGGTCTTGTTGTCTTCCTGCGATAAAATCATCCCTGGAATGCTGATGGGGGCAGCCCTGTTGAATATTCCGTCCATTTTTATTTCTGGCGGCCCCATGCTGCCGGGGCGGATTGATGGGAAAGATATCGGTCTGGACAAGATTTTCGAGGCCGTGGGTCGTCACAGCAGCGGGAAATTAAGTGACGAGGAGCTGTATCAGGCAGAGTGTGAGATTTGCCCTGGAGCCGGGTCCTGTTCAGGCATGTTTACAGCAAATACGATGAGCAACCTGGCGGAAGCGGTTGGCATGGCATTACCATTCAGCGGCAGTATTCCCGCGGTTTATGCCGAGAGGGTCCGTCTGGCGAAGGAGACGGGTCTTAAAGCGGTGGAACTTGTCAAAAAGGATATCAAACCAAGGGATATCATGACAAAAGCGGCTTTTACAAACATGATTGCTGTGGACATGGCTCTGGGCGGTTCAACCAATTCCGCCCTGCACATTCCGGCCATTGCCTATTATGCGGATGTTGATATCAGGCTGGATGATTTTGATCGACTCTCGGCACAGGTTCCCCATCTGACTTCCATCGCACCGGCAGGGACGGATCACGTGATTGATTTATACTATGCGGGTGGTGTGCCGGCCATATCGGCGGAACTGAGGAAGAAGGGGCTGGTAGATGAAAGTGTCATGAACGTGACCGCGGGAACCCTGGGCGAGATGCTGGATGCGATGAATGCTGGGATTCAAAACCCGGACGTTATTAGACCCATTGAGCAGCCGGTACATCAAACGGGTGGATTGGCGGTACTCAAGGGTAATCTCGCACCGGATGGTGCCATTGTCAAGCAGGCGGCAGTAGCAGAAGAGATGCTTGTGCATTCCGGAACTGCTCGTGTATTTGATTCCGAAGATGACGCCTTCAAGGCGATCATGGCGAAGCAGATCAAGAAAGGTGATGTGGTCGTGATCCGGTATGAGGGACCAAAGGGCGGGCCAGGCATGCGTGAAATGTTGTCGCCGACCTCCACCCTGGCCGGTATGGGAATGGACCGCGAGGTTGCATTGATCACTGACGGACGGTTTTCCGGTGCTTCGAAAGGCGCCTCAATTGGTCATATTTCTCCCGAAGCGGCAGCTGGAGGTCCGGTCGCGATTGTTAAGGACGGGGATATGATTGACATTGATATTCCGGAAAAAACGATTCATCTGCGTATCTCCGACGAGGAGATCCGATCCCGACTGAATGCGCTGCCGGCTTTTGAACCCAGGGTGAAAAGCGGGTATCTGGCCCGTTATGCCAGCCTGGTTTCCAGTGCTGACAAGGGGGCTGTTTTCCCAAAATAGACAACCGGCAGCAGGGGGATTGCTCTGTCGAGACGCTGTTTTGTGTGGTGGGTAAATTTATAGTAATCAATCATTACCCGGATTCTGTTCAGGCCTGATTGCAGCGATACTTGCGGTCAGGCCGATTTTGAACATGGACAACATGGCAGAATCCGGATAATTTTTAAAAACAGTCAAACGGGCTATCTAATCAATAAGGAATTGGATGATAGAAACAATTGGATTTATCGGGTTGGGCATTATGGGGAAACCGATGGCTACCAACCTGATCAAGGGCGGTTATCAGCTGCGGTTGTATGATGTGGTCCCAGAGGTCGTTGCATCGTTCCAGGACAAAGGGGCGTTCGCTGCAACATCGCCGGCAGATGCGGCAGACGAGGTGGATGCTGTGATATCCATCCTGCCGAGTGATGCGATTGTCGAGACGGTTGCCCTGGGGGAGAATGGTGTTGCTGACACTTTAAAGAGCGGCGGCATCTATGTGGATATGAGCACTTTATCCCCTGCTACGCCGCGCGGTATTAGCGAAAAGCTGAAGCAGAAGGATATTGAGATGCTCGATGCACCGGTTAGCGGCGGCGATATCGGAGCGGCCGAAGCGACCTTGGCGATTATGGTGGGGGGCGGAAAAGAGGCCTTTGACACCATGCTGCCCGTCTTTCAAAAAATGGGTCAGAATATCAATTATATTGGAGAGAGTGGTGCCGGACAGATTGCCAAGTGCGCCAATCAGATCATTGTGGCGCAGACCATCGAAGCCGTTTCGGAAGCCTTGCTGCTGGCTGAAAAAGCGGGGGTAGACCCGGCAAAAGTCAGGCAGGCCCTTCTGGGCGGATTTGCCCAGAGCCGAGTACTGGAAGTCCACGGACAGCGCATGTTGGACCGGAATTTTGAGCCGGGTGGCAGGGTCAGTATTCACAAAAAGGATACTGAGATTGCCATGCAGATTGCGGCTGAGATCGGGCTTTATCTACCAGGGACGGCGTTGACATCCCAACTCTGGAACGCGGCTACAGCCCAGGCGGGTGGTTCTGAATGGGACCACTCCGGGATTCTGAAACTGCTGGAGATGCTTTCGGGTGCAAAAGTCGCGTCCGGAAACTGTTCGTAAAGATATACTCTGCCCGGAGATGTTCAATTTTTTTTGAGAAATTAAATGATTGTAAAGAAAAAAATGGCGGATGCCATCGTGGAAGAGATCAAGCGGATGATTGAGTCCGGTGAACTCAAGGAGGGTGAAAAACTACCCAATCAGGCTGATTTTGCCAGCCAGTTGAATGTGAGCCGGACTTCTCTCCGGGAAGCTTTACGGGTGCTGGACCTGCTTGGTGCAATAGAGCAACGGCCTGGGTTCGGTACCGTGATCAAGAAGTATAATCCAGTCACCTTTTCAAACAGAGTGGTTTGCCCTCCACTGATGTCGGATGCGGAGGCAACGCTGGAACTGCTTCGGGCACGGGAAATTATTGAGGTTGGTGCTGCTCGCCTGGCGGCCGATAATGCCTCGAAACAACAGGTGGAAACGATGACTGAACTGATAACTCGGCAGAGCACATCTCTTGAAAAGGATGAGATACAAACCTATATTGAAATGGACATCGAATTTCATCAATTGATCGCCGAATCGTCCAGCAACCGTTTTATTCTGTATTCGTTCCAGACGTTGAAAGGGTATATCAGGCAGTATATGCAGGAATGTTTCGGAGTGTTGCCAGGTATGCTGATCAGCTCGGAAAAGCTGCATCGGGCCATTTTTCGATGGATCTCCGCCCGTGATCCTGATAAGGCCGCCCATGCCATGCAGGATCATATCCGCCATATTCAGAAGTACTATTCCCTTTACCAGAAAAACATCCGGAAGCCCCTCGACGACCTGTAACATGGCCTCAATTGAGTAACTTTTCGAATCTCTCCTGCAATATCCTCAAGGTAGTCTCGATGTTTCCGATTAGTCGTCATATTTGAATGGTATCTGATAGAACGCTTTCTGCTATTCGAGGTTTCAGCGAATCACGAACAACAAGATCGACTTTTTTTATCAGGCAAGTCCCTTCCTGAAAGAATTTTCACTGGATACGCTTTTGAATTCAAAAGCCAATATGATGATGGTATGGGAATCGTTAATTTCTGGGAAACCGCCAGAGTTTCGGAATCCGGACCAACCGGCGAAGGCAATATAAGGGATTTAAAGATATTAAAAAGGAAATTGATATGGTAAAATATAGAGTTGATATAGAAGTTGAGTAACTCTTAATCAAGTGGCAAGATATTGGAGACTCTTTGAGCAAGAATGGATTCTTTTTTACCCAAAATTGCATGGAATTCGAGACTGTTTTTACTTCAGATTCTCTTTCCAGATAAATCGTTAGATTCTGAAAAGAGCCCCCAGAATGGTTCATTTACTTTCCAGAAACTCGGCAGTGTTTACCTTTGGAACGCTGTGAAGTGATATAGATAGAGGCATCAAACGCTTTGGATATAATAAGGGATTCTCACACTTCTTTTAGCCCTTTCTGAAATGATCAGATCAAAACATCCAATCAAGGCTTTTTAGTGTGTCTGTTTTGCCGTTGGTGATTGGAGAGGGAAGGTACTCAGCGCTGACCCAGCCCGGGTAGGCTAGATCATCAAGTTTTTTGAAGATAAATTCAAAATGAATCTCACCACTGCCTGGCTCGTGTCGACCGGGGTTGTCGGCAATCTGAATATGACCGATGAATTGCAGCAGGTTGGTAATGGTTCTTACCAGATCACCTTCCATAATTTGCATGTGATAACAGTCATACTGCAATTTAATATTTGAAGATCCCGTATCTTTGATAACCTCAAGAACCTTCTGGGAGGTGTCCAGAAAAAAACCAGGAATATCGATTTTGCTGTTGATGGCTTCCACTAATAATCCAATGCCTTGTTGTGACAGTTGATCAGCTGCGTAGGCGAGATTGTTGGTCAAATTATCCCTCAGGACTCCGTCTTCGATATGCTGAGGAGCAATCCCTGCCAGGCAATTAATTTGCGGACAATTCAGAGCCATTGCGTACTCGATTGCTAAGTCCACTCCCCGCTTAAACTCATCAATCCGATTTGGTAAACAGGCAATTCCCCTTTCACCTGATTTCCAGTCTCCAGGGGGCATATTAAACAACACTTGTTGAAGCCCATTTTCATTGAGTTTGGCTCTCAATGTGTCACGCTCCCATGAATAAGGGAATTGAATCTCAACCCCCTTAAAACCGGCTTGAGCAGCCATCTTAAACCGCTCTAGGAAATCCACCTCGTTAAAGAGCATGGAAAGATTGGCAGCAAATTTAGGCATGGTCGTTCTCTATAATGTAGGGATCTAAAGATTTTCAAAATTTTTTCTAATTTTTTTCTGATGGAGTGTGTAATTCCGCAAAATACGATGTATACGGTCCCGCCAGTTCACCCATCTTTTCCAATTAAGCGTCAGAGGCATGATCAGCCACCAGCCGAGCGGCACTAACGCGTTGGTATTTGTTTTACCGGCATGTTTAATTAATAATCTTAGCTTGCAATGCTTTGGCGACAGCTTGTGCCCGCGATGAGACCCTGAGTTTTTTAAACAGGTTTTTGATGTGCGATCTAACAGTATGCTCTGAAATGTAAAGAGATTTTGCAATAGTACGATCTGGATTTCCAGCGACAATCGCGCTTAACACTTCAAGTTCGCGTTTGGTTAAATTCGGTTTTTCAGTTTTCTCAGGTTCTGGAATTCCCTGTTTTAAAAGCCCGAAAATCGAGGCGCTGACCATAGGATCAAGAAAAGCCTCATTGCCCATCACATGATGGATAATTTTGATTAAATCATCGCGATTAACCTGCTTGAGGACATATCCTTTGGCCCCCGCTTTAATGGCTTCAGTAACATATTGATCATCTTTATATATTGTCAACATCACAACCTTTGTTTGCGGATGCTTCTGCATGACCAATCGCGTCGTCTCAATTCCATTGATCCCTGGTAGCCCAATATCCATCAAAATAAGATCAGGACTGCAGGTTTCAAGCAGTCGTAAACACTCCTTGCCTTCCGCTGCTTCTGCAATGACCTCAATATCATCCTCAATTTCAAGGAGCTGTTTGAGCCCTTCACGGACAACGAGGTGATCGTCCACAATCATGACGCCAATATTTTCCATTCGTATTTTTATTTCAAAGTAAAGGGATGGTTGCTTCAATACGACAGCCTTGCCCCATGCTGGAATCGATCACCAGCGTTCCAGTGACCGCTTCAACCCGTTCTTTCATTGAGAGTAATCCCAATTTATTTGAGTCCTTGACCCAGTGAAATCCTTTGGAGATATCAAATCCCCTGCCATCGTCTTTCACGACGAGACTGATTTGATTGTTTTCCTCTCGGAGATTAACGGCAACCGTATCTGCTTTGGCATGTTTATAAATATTCATCAAAGCTTCCTGGACAATGCGGAAAAGGCAGATGTTTATGTCGGAAGAGATCTGTGATTGTTTGGGGAAATCAGCGATTACTTTGATCTCCTGTTGCTCCATAAAATTGTTCAAGAGACGTTTCAGAGCAGGGATTAACCCGAGATTGTCGATGAGATCCGGACGCAAATCAGAAATAAGTTCTCTGGATTGATCAATCGCATGATGGACCGTTTCTATCAACTCATCGAATTGATCATTTAACTGATCAGAGTTTCGATGGCAAAGCTCCTGGCAAAATTGGATTTTATAGCTGATACCGGTCAGGGATTGCGCTAAAGTATCATGAATCTCCCGGGATAGACGTTTGCGCTCCTCCTCTTGGATGGTGATCATCTTTCCGGTAAGCAGATGCAGCTCATGCCGGCTTTGTTCAATATCCTTCAGCACAAAAATATTTTCGAGGGCCACTGTCATTATATAAAGGATCTGGTCCAGCAGCTCTTGCTCCTTTGCTGAAAACTTAAATCCCTTTTTCCGATTGTACAGTCCTAAAACCCCATATAATCGATTGCGGAAAATGATCGGTATGGCTATAGCGAGTTTCGCTTCAGATTGATCCAAGTGAGTGTGAATATTTTTAGCTTCATCCATGAAAAGTGGAACACCTTCCTGCGCCGTCCTTTTTAAGAGGCTCTTGACCTTGTGGGTTTTTAACGACACCCATTCCTCGTTTTCGTTGGCTTGGTGATCTTTGGACAAAAACAGAAGGCTTTTCTCAACGTTAAAACAAGCTGTTGTCGTTTTCTGAGTGTGCTGAACTAACGCATTCAGATCAAAAATTGTGATGATTTTACGGGTATAATTGTAAATCTCCTGAAGGCGGGTCACCTGCTCTGATATGATCTCCTCGCGTGTTTTCAAGAACGACTTGGCAATAGCTTTCCGACCTTTTAACAAAATTTCACTTAAATCCTGGATTTCATCCCAATAGTTGAGAAGATTGGATTTGTTCTCGAATAGATTATCGTTGATAATCGTAAAGACGGCCTGTTGGAAAGAACGATAGATATTATAACTGAAATCCAATTCAAAACCCTGATTTGCTCTGTGATAGCCGATCTGTTCCTCACCCTGGATAAAATATTCATGGTCACCTCTCAAAGCCTGGGTTACATGTCGAACCCAAGTCCTCAGACGTTTTTTACCCTCTACGGTTCGGAGCAGATACTCCTGATAGGCACACCAGGGTAACTGGTTCAGGCAATCGACTATCTCCTTTACAATCCGGTTTTGATGTCGCTCAACAAGTTTTAAGAGTGAAGGAAATTTCATTATGGTTACCCAAAACTGGGGAGTAAAAAACCCCTATTTCAAATGATTGACCCGAAAAAGCAATGTTAGTAGGGTATAACAAATTCGTCAACTCCAAACCCTGTAACGTCACCGTTGTATCAAAGACTTAGCGAATACCAAGAGCAAACGGACCATAAAGCCTGGACGTCCAAGGTGTGGAGAGAGTTAATCAAGCCATTGGACCTTACATTGGAAAACCAAATGCACCTGACACCCGTTGATCGATTAGAAATTGTTGTGCTCATGGATAATCTGGCTGACAACCTTCTGGAAAGCTCAGAACTGGTCATCAGACCGCCGATCAGCAACAATGGCTGGATCCATACAACGCCTTTAGTGGCAGAACACGGCCTTTCACTTCTTATCACTTTATTTGCGGGAGAGAAGAAACAGACGGTTCTTTTAGATGCTGCTTGGAATGGAGTGGGATTGGCGAATAATATGAAGCGCCTGGGGATTTCTCCCGAAGCGATTGAGACGATTGTTCTGAGCCATGGTCATATTGATCATTGTGGAGGATTGAGTTGGCTTTTGGATCAGATAAGCCATTCAGTTTCTGTGGTAGCACATCCTGATGCTTTCATCGCCGATCGATACCTGGAGTGGGAGGGGAAATTCAATCTGATTGCGCCTGACAGGCAAGGCGTAATCGATAGTGGTGCGCAAGTGATAGAGACAAAAACACCCTATATTTCCCCGGATGGACTCTGGGGCGCAACGGGGCAGATTCCCCGGGTGACCGAGTTTGAAAAAGGCCTACCGAATGCTTATTTGGAGCGTGATGGTGTCAAGGAAGTCGATCAGATCCTGGATGATCAAGCCATTGTTATTTCTCTTAAAAACAAGGGGCTGGTAATGATTGCCGGCTGCGCGCATTCAGGGATTATCAATTCGATTCAGTATGGACAGGAAATAACCGATCTTAAAAGTGTTTTTGCAGTTTTTGGCGGTTTTCATTTGGCTGGGCCCACATACGAGGCGGTACAAGATCAAACCATGGCAGCGTTACGGGATATCGATCCTGAACTGATTGTCCCGATGCATTGCACTGGATTTGCCACTATTGCCCGTATGAGTCGTGAATTCCCTGATCAACACGTGACTTCGTGTGTTGGCTCAAAATTCATCCTGGGTGCGTCTGAGTAAGTTGGCATTTGAGACCCTTAGGGATTCAAAATGTCGCTGAAATGGCAATCGTCGTCCTGATCCTGGCTGAGCTATGGCAGGGGAAGATGGCGTTGGACGTTGTTGAACACGTCAAGTTTGTTTTTTTGTGATTTGCTGAACTATCCTTTAGCCAGGGCGAAGGATAATGATCAATGTGATATAAACACTCTTAAGAGGGAGACTGTTATGAATAAAGATCAGAATTTTGTAAATCGTCGACAGTTTATAAAAGGTGCATCCACTGCTTTGGTGGGTGCCGCTGTATTACCGCTTTTCGATCCCAATGTCGTTTTGGCGGCTGATGGCTCTTTAACAGTGGCAATCACAGCGTCAGTATCCAGTTTCAGTCCTGCGAACACAAAGAGTCATGATGCCATGGCGTTCACCCAAGCCATGTTCGAAAACCTGATGGAAGTTGATGAGGATGGTCAGGTTAAACCTTGCCTTGCCACCGACTATCAGGTCTCAAATGACGGCTTGACCTATACATTTAACCTCAGGGATGATGTCTATTTTCACAATGGTGAAAAATTTACAGCCGCTGATGTTAAGTACAGTTATGATCATGTTCGCGATCCCAAAACAAAGTTTATGGGGAGACGATTTATTTGGGCTCCCATTAAAGAAGTTGTGGTTGAAAGTCCCACCCGAGTCAAGTTTTTGCTTAAAAGACCTTACTGGGGCATGCTGCTGAATATGTCGAAGTATATGGGGGTTTTTCAGAATCAGTGTGTGGAGAAGTATGGTGACAAGGTCTGGATGAATCCTGTGGGGATAGGAACCGGTCCTGCCAGTTTTGTAAAATGGCGACAGAATGACTTTGCCGAGTACAAAGCTCATAAAAAATATTGGCGTAAAGGGGTTCCTGCCTGGAAAAAACTGGTGATTAAAACCATCCCTGAAGATACGACACGAGTCGCTTTTCTGATGACCAATTCAGTTCAGATTATTGCCGCTCCACCAGCCCGCGAGTTTATCGCTCTTCAGAAGATGCCAGGGATCACAGGTGGCAGTCGGCCGACCTTAGGGGGGCAACTCACCATTGAGCCGAATGTTAATAAAAAACCATGGGATGACGCAAATTTTCGAATTGCTGTCTCAAAAGCGATCGATCGCGAAGCTATCAAGAAATTGTATGCGGGTGAGTTTGACCCTTTTGCCGTCGTTAACGGCTTTACAGGTTGGCCTCGTGACGAAAAAGCAAACGCTCATCTGGAATACGATCTCGCTTCCGCTAAAGAATATATGGCCAAGTCAAAGTATGCAGACGGCGTGGAAACAGATATTGTCATTCCCGCCACTCCCTACCTGGTCTCTATTGCTGATGCGGCACTGTTAATACAAAGCCAGCTCAAGAAGATCGGGGTGAAAATTAACCTGAGAACACTGGATACCGGATCTTTTTGGGGGAAATACAAGAACAACAAGACGTTTGATACGACGATGGTTGTCATGATGACCCCACCCAACCCCCATTATCTGTTTACACAATCCTATTATACCGGGGCTTTTATCGCCAGAGGCAAAGGAATCTCGATTCCGGAATTTGATAAAATGGTCGATAAAACTTATACAGCAAACAGCCAGGCAGAGTTCGATAGGTATATCGAACAGATGCAGGCGTTTCTGGCTCGGGAAGCCTATGGTATCGTGATTGGCGGAGCCTTTGCCCAAAATCTGTGGCGCAGTGAGGTTAAAGGGTTTAAGGTCAATGCTGGTGTGGCCATGCGTGTTCGTAACGTCATCCCAGGGTAGACATGCCAACCCATTATTTTTCGATCGTTTACCGGGTTATCATCTCGGTTTTTGCTCTCTTGGTGGTGAGCCTGTTGTTGTTCCTGTTAATGAGGGACCCTGAACAAGTCAGCGTCATTTCCCAGGTTGTTCTGGGCGATGGCGCCTCTCCTGCGGACTACTTAGAATGGGAAAAAGCACGAGGTCTGCATGATCCCGTTCTAGTCCAATATTGGGATTGGTTCACAGATCTCCTTCGTTGGAACCTGGGCGAATCCTACATCACCGGTATTGCCCTGGAAGAAACCATCGGCGAAACCTTTCCCGTTACTTTTGAACTGGTCAGCCTCTCTTTAGGGCTGGCCCTTGTGATCGGATTGCCGCTCGGTGTGCTTTCGGCTCTCAATCATGGGCGCTGGATCGATCATTTGACAAGGGTGGTGAGTGTGCTGGGTGTAGCAGTTCCGATCTTCTGGACTGGACTACTGCTGATACTGTTTTTCGCCGTAAAATTGAGTTGGTTTCCGCCAGGCGGTTTTATACCTTTATCTGCCGGCTTAATACCACACTTGAGTTCAGTGGCTTTGCCGGTTTTTGTGATGGGTTTTTATTATGTTGCCATTCTCAGCCGCCTGACGCGCTCCAGCATGTTGGATGAATTATCGAAAGATTATGTACGCACCGCCCATGCTATGGGATTGAGTCGACCACTGGTCTGGTTATATGCGCTCAAAAATGCATTGGCGCCGGTTGTGAATGTGACGGCAATGTCTTTTGGGTTTTGTTTTGCCCATGCCCTTTTTATAGAAGAGATATTTGCTATTCCCGGTCTTTCACGGGCGCTACTTAATGCGATTTTTGCCCGTGATTTTCCGGTCATGACCCTTGCTGTGCTCGTCATTGGCGTCGTTTTTATTATTGCGAATTTAGCCGCTGATCTCTTGAATCAGGCTCTTAATCCTAAACTGGAATCCAATTAGGACCGAAGGTATCTATTCAGCACTTATTGGGCCTCAACGACCGCCCTCAGAAGCAGCCATGGATGACTGCCGGGAATGAGTTCAATTACACATAGTTTCCAGCTGCTTTAACGAAGCATGTGGCGAATAGTTAAGATCAAAGAAATATAACCAGCATTAATCAGAATCAGTTCTAATGAATCACAAATCTATTGTTTCCGGGCTTAACGTTCGCTTATTGAAGGCTGCCCTCGGCAACTCAGGTTTCTGGGGTAGTTTTATCGTCGTGATTGCCATTCTTATTGCACTATTGGCTCCTCAACTCTCCCCCAATGATCCTGAAGCCCTTGATACATCAATCAGGTTCATGCCTCCTAGTGCTGAGCACTGGTTAGGAACCGATCATATGGGTCGTGATGTCATGAGCCGGTTGTTATGGGGGGCGCGACCTTCACTGAAAATCGGTGTTGGCGCTGTCATTATCGGGTTGCCTCTGGGGATTATCGTAGGACTCCTCTCAGGATTTTATCGTAATACGTTGATAGAAACCGTGTTGATGAGGACCATGGAAGTTCTGGCCGCTATTCCTCTCTTGATCTGGGCAATTGCCCTGATCGGCTTGCTCGGTGTGAAGCCGATTGAGGTCGGGCCGTTCCTGATCTCTAACCAGTTTAAGATTATTCTGGTGCTTGGCTTGTTATACGTGCCCGGCCTTTCGCGAATTGTCTATGCGGTTGCGTCTGGTGAAGTGGTATCCGATTATGTAGCGGCCAGACGTCTGCAGGGGGTTAGCGATATCAATCTCATGATCAGTGATATTCTGCCAAACTGTATGTCGCCACTGATTGTGATGGGCACGCTATTTGTGGCAAACGGTGTCTTAACTGAAGCTGCCCTCAGTTTTCTGGGGATTGGCGTTCAATTACCGCAGGCCAGTTGGGGTGGCATGTTATCAGAAGCACGCCGGTCTCTTTTTACAGGGGAGTGGTGGTTGCTGGTGTTTCCCGGCTTGGCTATTACCATATCGGTGACCGGATATAATCTTGCCGGCGATGCCCTTCGTGATATTTTAGACCCGCGTTCTGTGGTAGGACAAAGGAGGGTCAGTTAATGGGATCACCATTGCTGGAAGTCAACGACTTAAGAATTGCCTTTCCGGTAGAAGGTCGTATGACAGAAGCGGTACGAGGTACCAGTTTTTCGCTTGATCAAGGTGAAGTCGTTGGGCTGCTTGGTGAATCAGGCTCCGGAAAGAGTGTCAGTGCATTGGCCATCATGGGGTTGATCGCACCACCTGGAGCGATAACAGCAGGAACCATCTGGTTCAACGGGCGTGATCTGAGGACCTTGAATGAAGCAGCACTTCGTAAAGTTAGAGGGCGCGAAATATCAATTGTTTTTCAGGACCCACAGACGACCTTTAATCCATCATTGACCATAGGCAGTCAATTGCTGCATGTGATCCGTACACACACTTCACGGACCAAGGCTGAAGCTAAGAAGCGAGCTCTGGAAGTTCTGGAACTGGTTGGGTTGCCACATCCCTCTCGAGTGATGAGATGTTACCCTCATCAACTCAGTGGGGGTATGCGACAACGAACCTCTATTGGTATGGCGCTGGCTTGCGAACCTACCCTGTTGATAGCGGATGAACCCACAACTGCGCTTGATGTCACCATACAGGCGCAGATGGTTGAGTTGTTCCGTCAGTTGCAGGATGAACTCAATGTGACAACCCTGTATATCACTCATAATCTTGACCTGATGGCCGAATTGTGTGATCGGGCCATTGTCATGTATGGGGGCATGATCGTTGAAGCGGGAACGGTTCAGGATCTATTTGAAAATCCCCGGCATCCCTATACACGAATGCTTACGGATTGTGTCCCCAGGCTTGATGTAGAGGAATGTGAACTGACGGTCATTCCGGGTATGCCACCCGCTCTTGGATCAATTAAAGGTGGTTGTCCATTTGAACCCCGTTGTCCATTAGCGTTTGAAAAATGTCGACAAACGTGCCCTGCCGAAGAAGCCATTGGTGGACATCGTTTTTCATGCTGGGAGGGTGAAAGATGAGTGAGACACTTTTACTGGAACTGCAGGAGGTTTCCAAAATCTTTAATGTTGATCCCAACCCCTTGAAACGATCTTTGGGAATCGGTCAGAAATTGTGTGCTGTTGATCAATTTAGTCTTCGGGTCACCAAAGGAAACATTATTGGTCTGGTCGGAGAGAGTGGTTGTGGAAAATCAACGACGGCACTGCTGATTGTAAAGCTTTTGAACGTAAGTAAAGGCACGATTCTTTACCGTGGACAAAACATTACAGAGGCGACAGGAACCAAAATGCGTCCCTTCCGGGAACGCGTTCAGATGGTATTTCAAGACAGTAGCTCAGCGCTTAATCCACGTAAAACGGTAAAACGAACCCTGCTTGAGGCTTTACGACGGCGCTTCGGCAGAACTCCAGATCTTGAAGGCAAAGCGATTGAACTTTTGGCCGTGACGGGACTCGGTCCTGAAATACTGCCACGTTATCCCCATGCGCTCTCTGGGGGGCAGAGGCAACGGGTGGGCATTGCAAGAGCTTTGGCCATGGAACCGGAATTTATTATCTTAGATGAACCGGTTTCTGCACTGGATGTTTCCCTGCAGGCGCAGGTTATAAAAATATTAAAAGGGTTGAGCCAAGAGCGGGATTTGACGATGATGTTTATCAGCCATGATCTGGCCCTGGTCAATCATCTTTGTAATCAGATTGTCGTGATGTACGCTGGCCGAGTGGTGGAGACAGGATCACCTGACGAAGTAATGAGGCAAACGGCTCATCCCTATACCAAAGCATTAATCGCAGCAGTGCCGAGAGGTTTGAGAGGCCGCAGAGAACCGCTCCCTGTTTTGGTCGGAAATGTGGAAAGGTCCGGTGAAGGTTGTAACTTCGCACCGCGTTGCCCCAAGGCACTACCGATATGCCGTGAGATCGTACCCCGTGAAATATCCCTGACAGGTCAGCACAAAGTAGCATGTCATCTGCTTGATGAGGGTAAAGGACCATAGGCGATTAGAGAACTTTTTTCGGGTGTCGACAGGACCATTTTTCAAACACTATTTTTTATTGAAGTAACAGGAGGTTTTTTGTGAATAAGGCAAGGACGTTCAGGATTGGGGTGGACATTGGCGGTACTTTTACTGATATCGTATTGATGGGCAGTGATGGTTCTGTACAAACCAAAAAAGTATCATCAACTCCAGACGACTATGGACGGGGCATCGTGCAGGGACTGCAAGATTTGCTGGGTGAAGTGGGAGCCCAACCGACTGATGTTGAGAGCGTGGTACATGCGACTACAGTTGCAACCAATGCGATCCTCGAAGAGAAAGGGGCTAAGACCGGTCTCATTACCACTCAGGGTTTTCGAGACGTCCTTGAACTCCGGCGGATTGGGATTCCCGTCTTGTATGACCTGGAATACAATCACCCGAAAGTTCTGGTTCCAAGACGGCTCCGCTGCGAGGTCATTGAACGCATAGGAGGGATGGGTGAGGTGCGGGTAGCACTTGATGAGAACTCGGTTATCAAAGCTGCCACTCGCTTACGAGATGAGGGCGTCGAAGCTGTTGCGATCTGTTTGATCAACAGCTATGCCAATCCAGCACACGAAAGACGCGTCGTTGAACTGGTCCGCGAAGTGATGCCACCTGAGGTTTTTATCAGTGGTTCTTTCGAAATTCTACCAGAGATAAGGGAATACGAACGGACCAGTACTGTAGTCGTTAACGCCCTTTTGGGACCTGTCGTCAATGAGTACCTCTCTAAACTCGCCCAGCAGCTTCAAGAGATGGGGATTCGTCGGCCTTTACAGATTATGCAATCCAACGGTGGGTTGATGAGCAAGAAACTGGTGCAGGCCAAACCCGTTGCTATATTGGAGTCAGGTCCAGCAGCCGGTGTAATTGCAGCAGCACGCATTGCTAAAAAAATGGAGATCCTCGATGTGATTACCTTCGATATGGGAGGAACGACTGCTAAAGCAGCTATGGTAGAGGATGGAGAACCCTCAAAAACGACAGATTATGCAGTAGGTGCTGGACTGAGTGCCGCCAACAAATTGTCCAACAATGCTGGTTATGCGGTGAAATTGCCGGTTATTGATATCTCTGAGATTGGATCAGGTGGTGGCAGCCAGGTCTGGATTGATAATGGCGGACATATGCATGTCGGTCCCCAAAGTGCCGGGGCTGTGCCGGGTCCGGTCTGTTATGGATTGGGAGGCACCCAGGCAACACTAACCGATGCATTGGTCACCCTCGGGTATCTGAACCCTGATTATCTGGTCGGGGGGGCTCTCGCCATTGATGCAGAAAAATCCAGGAAAGCCCTCCAGGAACAAGTTGCGGACCCTCTCAAGATATCATTACTGGACGCCGCTTACGGAGTTTACAAAATTTCAGGTTCGAACATGATGCGGGCTGTTAAATCGGTTTCTACCTATCGTGGCCGTGATCCTCGTGAGTGCACTTTGTTTGCTTTCGGTGGCAACGGTCCGACGCTTTCTCTGGAGATTGCTCAATTGCTGGAGATGAAGCGTATTCTTGTCCCTCCAAGTCCTGGTGTTTTCAGTGCCTTTGGCTTGCTGCTATCCGATCCTGAACATGGTGTTCAGCGTGCATTACTAGGGCAATTGAATCAGTTTTCTACCCAGGAGGTAGAACTGGCTTTCACTGAGTTGGCATCCGAAGTCGCTGAGGTACTCAAGGAAGAAGGGTATAGCGTGGATCAGATCACGGTCAATCGTAGTGCAGACCTTCGCTACCGAGAACAGGGGTATGAACTGACGATACCTGTACCCAATGGTTCGATCGACCTGGATCGGATTACTGCAGACTTCAATGCCGAGCATTTGCGTACTTATGGTCATAATCATCACAATTATCCCATTGAGCTGGTGAATATCCGGGTTGTTATGACGGTCAAAATGCATGGATCCGGGGATCTTGACTCTCAAAACGTTCTGGTTTCGCGCCAGAATACTAGACAAAGCTCAGGGCCGCGTTTGGCTTATTTTGGTCCCGAAATCGGCTCTCTCCAAAGCCCGGTGTTGACAAGAGAGGATCTCGTCGGACGCACCCTGGAAGGGCCCATCATCATCGAGGAGTACGACGCAACTTGCGCTATTCCGCCAGGATATTTAGTGACCATTGATGGCGCTGCCAACATCGATATTCAAGTTAAGGAGTAAACCATGACTGTACACATTGACCCGATTACCCTTGAGATCATCCAGAATGGACTGGTTTCATTGACTGAGGAGATGACGCTTACCGTTTTACGAACCAGCTATTCCCTCACCTTGAGAGAAGCTCAGGATTTTTCGATGGGCGTCTGCGATCATCTGGGACAGTTTGTTGCACAGACTGGTGCTCCGATTCATCTTGGCTCATTTCCCCGTGCGATGAAATCACTGGTCGCCAGGCACGGAGATACTACGTGCCCGGGTGACGTTTTCATTTTCAACGATCCCTACGGTTCGGAAGGGATGCATCTGCCTGATGTTTTCATTGTTAAACCGGTATTTATTGAAGAGCGGGTGGTTGGTTACGCCGTAGCAATGGGGCATCAAGCTGATATGGGTGGGATTGCTCCGGGTAGTATGGCTGTCTACGCAACAGAAATCTATCAGGAAGGGCTACGGATCCCAATGCTGAAGCTTTACGAGGCTGGTGAACCAAATCAAACCTTGATTCAGATGATAGAGAAGAACGTGCGTGTTCCGGTGTTGGTGATTGGTGACCTCAACTCGCAGGTTGCAGCCTGTAAATTATGTGAAAAAGGATTGATCAAGCTCATCCAACGCTACGGTGGTGTTGATGTTTTTGCCGCTTATGTTAAGGAGTTGCACGATTACGCCGAACGGATGATGCGGGCAGAAATCACCGCTTTTCCTAATGGAACCTACGAGTTTGAAGATTTTATTGATGGAATGCGTGAGGATCAAGATGCGATCCGTTTTAAAGTTTCAGTTATCGTCGCTGGAGACGAGGTCACCATCGATTGGACAGGAACTTCAGAGCAGGTTAAGGCCGCCATCAACGGACCCATTGCTTCGACCTATTCCATGGCCTTCTCAGCCATGCGTTGTCTGGTGCGGACCCCAATCCCGAACTGTCAAGGATTCACCCGGCCGATCAAAGTCATAGCGCCTCTAGGGACCATTGTAAATCCTAGAGAACCGGCGGCTTGTGCCTCACGAGGGATCAACTCCTATCGCTTGCAAGATACGATGTTCGGCGCTCTAGCACAATTTGCTCCTGATCGAGTCCCCGCTGCCTGTGAAGGCGGACCGACAGCGTTAAGCTTCGGAGGTCGGGATAATGATGAGCCCTGGGTAGCCCTTGATCCGGTGATAGGAAATTGGGGAGGTCGCCATGATCGTGACGGTGCTTTAGCTATTGCCCACTGGCATAGTCAAAACATGTCCATCGAGTATACAGAATCCCGTGTGCCTGTGGAGATTTCCAGTTACAGTTTTGCCCAGAACTCCGGTGGACCCGGTCGCCACCGTGGGGGTTACAGCTGTATAAAATCCTATAAGATGTTGACGGATGAGGTAAATCTCAATGTGCGTTCTGATCGGCGCAAACATCTGCCCTATGGTTTGAATGGCGGGTCCTCCGGAACACCTTCGTGGAACATTATCAATCCAGGTCCGGAACAGCAGTTGTTGCCCACATGTCCGATGAATGCGACGGTGCTGAACACTGATGATGTGTTTCTTCATGTCCAACCGGGCGGTGGCGGCTACGGAAATCCGCTGGAACGTGACCCGGAGAAAATTCGGGACGAGGTGCTTAACGAGTTTATCACCTTGGAATATGCCCTTGATGTCTATGGTGTCGTTATTAAAGAAGGTATTGTTGATGAAAAGGCAACGGCAAAACGACGTATCGAATTGGCCGATTTTAAATCTGATCAACCGGCTTATCTGCGACACTTCCATAAATCTATGGGTATTGACCCCAAAGAACATAAACCAGAACCATAGCTTATAAGCTGTCTAAGGGTCGGCTAATAAATTAGTCAAGTGTTTCCCATTAATGAAAAGGAAACACGTTGCAGTCACATTCTGTTTTCAAAATGTCCAGTTTTTAGAACTTTTGCAAATAGATTATGTGAAGTTATTTATTAACGATCCCTATGTTAATAGATTATGCGAAGTTATTTATTAACGATCCCTAAGGTTGTGAGAGAGCAGGAGAATCGGCATGAGTAGCAAGTGGCAAACTGAAGCGTTGAGCACCTCTTTTTTAGAGAATGTCAGAAGTGCTATTCCTTTAAGGTCGACTCAAATTGAAGTGATCCTCAAGCTAATAAAACTCTGGAATCCTGATGTCAAAAAAGTCATGGATTTGGGTTGCGGCGACGGTATATTAGGAAGGTGTCTTTTAGAAAAATATCCGTCTATCGAACTGTTTTGTCTCGATTTTTCCGATACAATGTTAGATGCTGCCAGAAACAATCTGGGACATGCGGATTCAGTTAAGTTTTTTAAGGCAGATTTTTCAACTTTGCTTTGGCAGGAAACGACTAGCACCTTGGGGAAACTTGATCTGGTTATCTCTGGGTTTGCCATCCATCACCTGTCAGATCAGAGAAAAAAGGAGGTCTATCAAGAAATTAATGATCTTCTTAACCCCGGTGGGCTTTTCTTAAATCTTGAGCATGTGTCGTCAACGACCCAAGAGGTGGAAACTGTATTTGATGATTGTTTTGTAGACAGCCTTCATTCATATCATCTCAAGACCAACGCACAAGCCAAAAGAGAAACGATTGCCGACAATTATTACAATCGGCCGGACAAAATAGAAAACATTTTAGCGCCAGTCGATGTTCAATGTGAATGGCTTAGGGAGATAGGGTATCAAGATGTCGATTGTTATTTTAAATTCTTCGAACTAGCCCTTTTTGGGGGCCGGAAGGCTATGACCTGAAGAGTAAAATGTAGGGTGGATAAAGGATCGGCTGAAAAATTGGTTCACCATCTATTTGCAAAATGCCCAGCACTTTTAGGGCTTCAGGGGTCCGCTAATAAATTAATTCACATTCTGTTTGCAAAATGCCCAGCTTTTAGGACTTTTGTAAATAGATTATGTGAAGTTATTTATTAACGATCCCTATGTAAATAGATTAAGTGAAGATATTTATTAACGATCCCTTTTGCAAATAGATGATGAGAGTTCATTTTTTAACGATCCCCAGACATACTGAGAAATGATTATGAAAAAAGAGCACAAGATTTTGATGAATGATCAAGCTGTCATTTATGTATTAGAACGTGGGATTCCAGGGAAGCCGGCGATATTATTGGTACCTGGTCTTTCTGGAACTGTAGAAAGTTATTTTTCCATTATTGACGATTTGGATAAAACCGGTGAATTCCACATTCTGGCCATGGATTTTCGCAGCCATGGTGGATCTGAACGGACCAAAAAAGATGGGATGCGGATCGCCAGATTGTCAAAGGATTTGCAGGAGGTGATTACAGCATTCGGATTAGACCAGATTTCTCTGCTGGGACACTCAATGGGATGTGGGGTTATTTGGAGTTACATAGAATTGTTTGGTGAGGAGAAGATTACCTCTTTGATATTTGTGGATCAACCCCCTACGGTGATGTCATCCAACCTCATCGAACATGGGTATGAAAGCCAATGGAGTGTCGTGAAACTTGAAGATGCACCTGGCATGGTGGATCGATTACGGGATCCTGAACACTTTATCAAAGTTCTGTCTGAACATTTTGAATATGGTTTTGTGACCAAAGACGCCCTGGACCAGTTGGAGTTATGGTTAGCCAATGCTGAAGATATGGATCCTGCCAGCATAGCCCGCTTAATGTTTGATTCGCTGACCAGAGACTGGACAGACATGATCCATACCATTACCAAGCCGACATTAGTGATCGGTGGTGAAGTCAGCATGGTCCCCTGGCAAAGCCAGGCTTGGATCTCCAAGCAGATAAAAAATGCGCAACTAAAGATATTCACTCCTGAAGAAGCAGGTTCACATTGTATGTTTCTTGAGCCAGCCGGGAGAGCGATTTTTAACCAGACATTGACAAAATTTTTATTAGATTAATCATCAATATTCACTTTAAAAGCGCACTAAAACAAAGATTATTGAGAGATCAAACAGTGTGGTGAGAGCATTTCATGCTATCACTGTCAAAAAGTTTTTATAAGGAGGTTTTAATGAGTACAGAGGATGATTTAATCCGGGTTGGGGTTGACATCGGTGGTACCTTCACTGATTTGCTGGCCTGGTTACCCGATGGGACGCTGAGAGCATGCAAAGTTCCATCGACGCCTGGAAATTTTGCAGAAGGCATTTTGAATGGTTTATCTATGCTGATAGCTGATATTTCTGGAAAACCAAGTGACTTTGGGAAAATAATACACGGTACAACTGTCGCGACCAATGCTATTTTAGAAGAGAAGGGGGCTAAAACCGCTCTGATCACTACCAAAGGTTTTCGAGATGTTCTTGAGCTTCGTCGGATTCGAATACCTGAACTGTATAATGTGTTTTTGGAGACGCCTCGCCCGATGATACCCCGACGCATGCGTTTTGAAGTCGAGGAGCGTTGCAGCGCCAAAGGGGAAATCAAAACCCCCCTCAATTTGGAAGATCTGGAAGAAACCTTAAGAACCATTAAAAGCCTCGATGTAGAGGCTGTCGCTATTTGTCTTCTGAACTCTTACGCCAATCCGGATCATGAACGGCAGATCAAAAAAATAGCGAATGAATTCCTGCCGGATCATGTTTTTATCACCAGTTCTGAAGAACTGGTCCCCGAAATCCGGGAATATGAACGGACCAGTAGTGTCGTTATAAATGCCTATATTGGGCCTGTGGTCAGGGATTATCTCACCTCTTTAATCGCTCAACTCCAACAAAACGGCTATAGCGAATCATTTCAGGTGATGATGTCGAATGGAGGGTTGATGGGTGCTGAAACCGCCAAACAGCGGCCAGCCACCATGGTGGAATCTGGACCTGCTGCCGGGGTGATTGCAGCCGGTTTCTACGGTAAATCTGCATCACTCCATGACATCATTACGCTTGATATGGGTGGAACCACCGCAAAAACAGGGCTCATCGAAGACGGTATTGTAGCCAGAGCCAATGACTATGAAGTCGGAGCGGGCATTAATGTCAGTGGTCAACTCGTTAAAGGTCGTGGACATGCTTTGAAATTACCTGTGATTGATTTATCGGAAATTGGGGCCGGTGGGGGAAGTATTGCCAGAGTGGATAAAGCAGGGATGTTACATGTTGGACCGGAAAGCGCAGGTGCCACGCCGGGGCCGATCTGTTATAATAAAGGGGGCGAAGAGGTGACTCTGGCCGATGCTGCAGCTGTTTTGGGCTACTTGAGTCCTGAAGGTTTAGCTGGCGGTAAACTGCCTTTGAATTTAGATAAAGCCCGTGAGTTATTACAAAAGAAAATAGCTGAACCCCTGCATAAATCAATCGAAGACGCTGCCTATGGAATTTACCAGGTCTCAATTTCGTCCATGATCAGAGCGGTCAAAGTCGTTTCCACATATCGAGGTCGCGATCCCAGAGATTTCACTCTGATGGCTTTCGGGGGAAACGGCCCGATGGTCGCAGCGTGTATCGCCGAAGAGCTGTCAATGAAACATATTTTTATTCCCAATAATGCCGGCGTCTTCAGCGCTTTCGGGCTACTGGTCGGGAAAGTAGAACATGAAGCCAGTCGAAGCCTGGTACGTCGTACCGATGCTCTTAAAATTGAGGACGTTACCAATGTATTAGCTGAATTAGAAGATAAAGTACGCCAACTTCTGGCCGCAGAGGGTTATGACCTGCAAGATTGTGTCGTCAATAAACTGGCGGATCTGCGCTATTCCGGTCAGGCTTATGAACTGATGGTCGAACTGGAAAACGGTCCTGTTGATCAAAAGACCATAGACCAGATGGTCGCTAGTTTCCATCAGGAACATGAAAAAACCTATAGTCACAGTTCTCCGACTGATCCTGTCGATCTGATTAATCTGCGCGTCAAGATCTCAATCACTTCAGAGGAAGTTGACGTATCCAGTTTAAAAACTAATCCGATCAAGACCGATAAAGCGACACGATCCAGCCGTAAAGCTTATTTCGGAAAACAGGGTTATCTGAATGCGACCATCATTACTCGCGAACAGCTTACCACCCAAACATATGACGGGCCGCTGATTATCGAAGATTACGACAGCACAACCATTATCCCGCCGCACTGGTCTGCAAAATGTGACAGGCAACACAACATTATCATGGAGTGGAAAAAATGAACGAAGCGTTACCATCACACAACAAAAAGGATATTGATCCAATCACTCTGGATGTGATCAAAAATGCGCTGGATTGCATCGCTGATGAATTGGCGATCATCATTATGCGTAGCGCTTATTCTGCAATTGTGCGTGATACCATGGATTATTCAACCGCCATTTGCGATCGTCTGGGGCGCATCAGTGCACAAGGACTCACCACAGCCCTTCATCTGGGATCATTTCCCGGGGCTATGAAAGCCTTGATAGAAACCTACAGTGACAATATGTACCCCGGTGATATTTTTATCACCAATGATCCTTATGGTGGTGGAGGCATGCACTTGCCGGATATCTATGTGATTAAGCCTATTTTTGTTGATAAGCAATTGGAGGGTTATGCAACCACGCTGGTTCATCATACAGATGTGGGTGGTATCGCTCCTGGTGGAATGGCTGTTTATGCGCATGAAATATACCAGGAAGGGATACGAATTCCGCTCACCAAGCTTTATGATAAAGGGGAAAAATGTGATGTGGTTTTTAAATTCATCGAAAAGAATGTTCGGGTTCCCCATAAGGTTTCAGGGGATTTACGAGCCCAGATTGCCGCTTGTAAATCAGGGGAAAAAACGTATAGTGACCTCGTAAAACGGTACGGTGGAGACAATCTGCTGATGTACCAAAATGAGCTGCTTGATTATTCAGAAAGCTTGATGCGTGAAGCTATCAGCGAATTAGCGGATGGTGTCTACAATTATATAGATATCATTGACGGACTCGGAGAGAATCCTGAAAAGATCGAAATCAATGCCACCGTCACTATCAAAGGTAGTGATGCCACCGTGGATTGGGCAGGGACATCACCACAGGTGAGAGCTGCCATTAACGCCCCCGGACCCTGGGTACGTTCCGCAACCTATTTTTCATTCCGTTGTCTGATGGGTCCCGGTGTCCCCAATAATGTCGGTTATATGCGCCCAATTAAAGTCCTGACCCCCAAGGGCTGCATCCTTAATCCCTACGAACCTGCAGCTTGTAATGCCAGGGGCATAACAGGATTCCGTATTGCCGATGCTGTGCTGGGAGCTTTAGCACAAGCCGTTCCCCAACGTGTTTTTGCCTCCGGTGAAGGTGGATGCGCCAATATCAGTTTTGGAGGTCTTACCAATGGGAAGAATTTTGTGTTTGCTGAAGGTGTGGCAGGATGCTGGGGGGGACGTGAGGGTCTGGATGGACTGGATGGAGCTGCCAATATGGCCGCCAATCAATCGAATCAACCCATCGAATTGATTGAAATCGAAAATCCTGTGGAGATTGTCAAATACGGTTTTGTAGATGATTCCGGTGGACCTGGCAAATATCGTGGTGGAATGGCCATTATCCGCGAATATAAGATGCTCGAAGATAATTCGATTTTTACCAACCGCACTGATCGTCGCAATACCCTGCCTTATGGTCTTGCAGGAGGTCGTGTTGGCACTCCTTGCTGGATCATTATCGATCCGGATAAGGAAAGTCGCCAGATTGTGCCTGTGCTGCCTCTGGATAAAAATCTCCTCCAGAAAGGACAAGTAGTACAGCTTGTTCTCGCTGGTGGTGGTGGTTACGGAGATCCCCTTGATCGGGAGCCGGAGTCGGTGCTCCTGGATGTGACCGATGGGAAAATAAGTGTGGGTTATGCTGAACGGCAATATGGTGTCGTGATCACTGATGATCCTTTAGAGATAAACATCGATAAAACCAGAGATCTACGTGCTCAATTTCGGCAGGAGGGGAAGCCAGATCCACTCAGTCATGTGGTTGAATTTGAGAAAGCTCTGGGTGTTGATGGATTGGTGGATCGCACCGGTAATGTCACATAATACACATTTATGGTTCGTTCTGGATAAAATAAAAACTCACCCTTAAGCAAAGGAAACGTTTATGCCTTTTCCCCAAGAAAGCCGTCTGGCGAAAGTCAGGCGATTACGACCCAGTTGGATTGAGATATCACCGGAAGTCATTGCCCATAATGTTGCCCGGTTGCGCCGACTGATTGGCGTCAGCGCAAAAATTATGTTCACGTGTAAAGGTGACGGGTATGGTTTTGGTGTGGTAAAAGCTGCCCGTCTGGCGATTGAAGCCGGCGTTGATGGCTTATGTATCGGCTCACCAGAAGAAGCGATTTTGTTGCGGGAAGCAGGAATCGAGGTGCCTATTTTAATGTTTGCCTGCACGTTGCCTCAGGCTGCAGAGGACGTGATCGACCTTGATGTAACGGTCACGATCCACAGCCTCGATAGCCTTAATGCCTATATCGAAACCAAGCTGCCCGTCAAAGCCTTTGTTGAAATTGACTGTGGAATGGGACGTTTTGGTCTGATTGGTAAAGATTGGAAACAGGCTTTTGAAAAATTGTTCTCCGCTTCCAATATTGAACTGATGGGTGTCTATACTCATCTCAGCTCTCCCGAGGACGAAACCATAAGTCGCAACCAACTGTCGGTCTACGACCAGGCTGTTCAATGCGCAAGAGATTGTGGGTTTATGGATTTTGAGACCATGGTTGCCAGCAGCCGAGTCGTGATCGAATATCCAGATCTTACTTATTCAGCAGTTGATCCTGGACGTTTTATCTTTGGTGCCCTGGATGAATCCTATAAAGAAAAAGCCGGATTAAAATCGATGCTGCATGCCGTACGAGGACGCCTGATTCAGGTGCAGCCACACGCGGCTGGAACTGAATTGGGTATTGGCTACGGAAAACCGATTAAGATCGATAAACCGATGCGCGTAGGGCTTGTTCCCATAGGTTTTGTGGATGGATTAAACCATGCTCCCCCTTTGGGTTATGTCTTGATTGAAGGGCAACGTGCACCGATTTTGGGTCGTCGTACCTTAATGCATACAATCGTAGATATTACTGATATAGAGGAGGCCAAAATCGGTTCTGAAGTTACCCTGTTGGGGCGACAAGGTAACGATGAAATCACCATGGAGGAGCTGGCAGATATGGTGGGTCTGCCTTCGTTAGAACTCTTTTTTCGGATCACCAGATCATTGTCCCATATAACGATTTGATTTGAAACGGTTGTTTAGCCGTGGATTAAGTGAATCCGCCATTTAGTCAAATGATTGTCAGGCAAAATTTTTGTAGCGTGGATGGAGCGAAGCGAATCCACCAATAAGTTCAAATGATCGGCGATTAAGACTATATCTCAAGTCTTACTTCTGGTTTTTACTTTCCAAGCGCTGGGAATTCCCCTTCGGGAATCCAGATAAAGCCTTTTTAGGCTAATAAAGCTGCCTTGATTTAGGTAGCACTAATATGCGATTAGAGGAGGAGTCCATGAAAAAGTTATTAAAAATGTTTGTATTTGCGATGATGCTTCCGGTCAGTTTGGCATTTGCTGCGGATTTACCGAAGACTGAATTGGCTGTGGTAGGGGGTTTCAGTAACCTTAACGCAACAATGTCCGTTGAAAAACCTCTGTGGACAAAAACGATTCCTAGAAACTCAGGCGGTAAAATTACGGTCAAATTCACCACCCTTGATCAGATGGGTCTGAAGGGAGCAGAAACCATGCGTATGGTTCGGAATGGCGTGGTTGATTTTGTCTCCGGAAATCTGGTTCACATTGCTGTTGACAATCAAGCTTTTGAGGCGCTTGATGTTGCAGGATTGTTGCCTTCCCTGGGCATGGCAAGGGAAGCGGTTGACAAATATTTTGACACCATTGATAAACACATGGCAAAAACCTACAACGGCAAATTGTTGATGGTATGGCCTATGCCACCACAGGTGATTTACTGCAAAGAGAAATTGAGTAGCATTTCCGGTCTTAAAGGAAGAAAAGTTAGGGTTGGCAGTCGGACATCAGCCGATTTTGTAAAAGGGCTTGGTGGTGTTCCCGTCTCTGTTCCCTGGCCGGATGTTATCCCCGCTTATCAGCGTGGCACGATTGATTGTGGCATTACCGGAAGCCTTTCCGGAAATACGGCTAATTGGTGGGAAGTGACCAATTACCTGCTGCCTCTGAATTTAGGCTGGGCCCTTTGGTATCACGCGGTTAGTTTGAAAAAATGGAACTCTCTGGACCCTGCTGTTCAAAACTTCCTGGAAGCTGAATTGTCTAAGGCACAAGAGCTTTTCTGGGAAAATGCACAACTGGAAATTGAAGACGGCATCAATTGTAATACCGGGATAGGACCTTGTAAATTTGGTAAAAAAGGTGCGATGAAACTGGTTCCAGTTAGCAAGGGTGATGAAGCTTTGCTGAAAAAACTGGTGAAAACCGTTACGCTTCCAAGCTGGGCCAAGGCTTGTGGGGCTGCTTGTGTTAAAGAGTTTAACAATACCGTTAGCGGAATTGTCAAAATAAAAGCGATCGCCCCTTAACTTGAAAAACGGTGGCGAAGCTCGGGTTTTCCGGGCATCGTCCCCTTTAATAAAAGAAACATCAAGGATTTAGGTATGCAACGCATTATGCAAAAGACGACAGACATTTCCAAAATTGTTGCCTGGGGTTCAGGGTTTCTCCTGCTTGCAACCTGCGTGCTGATCACAGTGGAAATTCTACTGCGTAAAATTCTGAATTTTTCGATTTTAGGAGTTGATGAGATCACCGGCTATGTTCTGGCCATTGTGTCGGCTTGGATCTTTGGCTTTTCAGCCATAAAAGGAGCCCACATCCGGGTCGATAGTATCATCGCGCTGCTCCCATCAAAAATAATTAAGAGTTTGGATCTGCTGGCAAGTTTTTCACTCTTTCTCTTGGCTTTGATTCTGACCTATCACGCCATGAATGTTTTATCCATGTCATTTACCTATAACTCCAAGGCGATATCTCCTTTGCAAACACCTTTATGGATTCCGCAGCTGGCCTGGTTTTTGGGCAATATCTTTTTTACCGTCTGTACTTTGGTGATTTTACTGGGAAAGATTTGGAGCATGGTTACGGGAAAAATTATTGAATTCGTTGAGCATACATGAGAAAATTGCCAGTTATGAAGACCAGGGAGCTATCAGCTGGGAATAAACATTAACACTGGAAAACCAGATATGACTTTTACCGCTATTTCACTACTCCTTTTACTCTTGGGGATCGGGCTTCCAGTTGCTGCAGGATTGCTCATTTTAGGGTTGTCCCTATCAGGGATATATTCTCCCTTCTCACTCAGTTCTGCCCTGGGAGAAGTCGCCTGGACTTCCAGTTCCGGATCTCTCCTGATCGCTGTGCCTTTATTCGTATTGATGGGTGAAATTCTGTTGAGATCAGGAATTGCAAACCGGATGTATGCAGCGTTGGCCCGTTGGATATCATGGCTGCCTGGCGGATTGATGCACGCTAACATTGCAGCCTGTAGCATTTTTGCCGCCACTTCCGGTTCCAGCGCCGCAACCGCTGCGACCATTGGAACTGTGGCCACACCGCAAATCAAAAAATACGATTATAATGAACCGCTGTTCCTGGGAACGATTGCAGCTGGAGGTACGCTTGGAATTTTGATACCGCCCTCGGTTAATTTGATCATCTATGGTGTGATTACAAATACCTCAATACCAAAACTATATATGGCCGGCTTTATCCCCGGTTTTATGTTGTCTGGGCTATTCATGCTGACCGTATTGATCGCCTGCCTGATCAAACCGGGATGGGGGGGAGAAAAGATTAAAACCAATTGGAAAGAGCGATTCGTCCTCCTGGCTGACCTGCTACCGCCCTTAATCATATTTTTGATTGTTGTCGGATCGATTTATGCTGGGTGGGCGACCCCTACCGAGTCAGCAGCCTTGGGAGTGCTGGCTGCGATAGCCCTCTGCGCGGCTTATCGGCAACTTTCTATGTCCATGCTGCTTAAGGCCTTTGAAGGAACCATGCGCACAACAGGTATGATCATGTTGATCATCGTTGCCGCTTTCTTTTTGAACCTGGTCATGGCTTCTCTGGGATTGGTTGAGAAAATTTCAGACCTTGTCATAGGAACAGGCTTGGCACCCCTTCAGGTTTTGTTGTTGATTATTGCTTTTTATATCATTCTGGGTTGTTTTATGGAAACCCTGTCCCTGATGATTATCACTTTACCCATAATTACCCCCATTATCATCAGGTTGAATCATGACCCCATCTGGTTCGGGATTCTGATCATGCTTTTAATCGAAACGGCCTTGATCACCCCACCTATCGGCGTTAACCTCTTTGTTGTCCAAACAGTGAGAGAAAAAGGCTCGGTGAATGATGTGATGATAGGAACACTGCCATTTGTGATCACGATGTTTGTAATGATCGGCCTGCTGGTAGCTTTCCCCGATATCGCCATGTGGCTTCCCCACTTTTTTGCCGGTTAGCTGAGGAATTGAAGGGGCCCTCCGTCTCTCTCTTTTGCTGCTTTTCCAGCTGTCATTTTCTTCAAGTGATGATCCAATGTTTTTTGAGAAAATGCAGTTGGAAAAATACTGATGACCCTAACGGAAAGGTTGTTTGCGGTAATCCCATGAGTAAACTCTATAATAAAAGGCATTTATGTTGATTCTTGACATGCGCGCAAAATGCACGCATAATGTATTCAATCGAGTCGCACTTGATAAACTATCGCATTCGCAGGGGGTTCATTTTTTTGGGATGTACAGGAATTAGATGACCTAGTGGTCTGAATTAGTTGGGGTGACGTTGGCGTAAATGAATAAAAAAGGTAACACTTCACCACATTTCCGTAGTCGACGGTATTATGATTCAAAACGATGGAATACTGGATGCGAATTTTCTCTACTGCCAGAAAATTCGTACCCGCGTTTCTGACGAAACACCCGGCTCCACGGATTCATGCATGTTTTGTATCATAATACCTTCGACGGAGGGGGGACTGAAAAGTTACAAAAAAGGAAAACAAAAAACAAGGAGTGATATGAAAGTAGACAATTGGCGAGATGTTGAAGATGTAAAGATTGAGAAATTTCCATACAAAGGGAAAATGCATGATGTGACTGGAACGAGTGTGCGTTGGCTGTCACAGCATGGTGATGATGGCAATGGATTTCCGGAATATGGACTGCGTTTTTTTACGATTCAGCCGGGCGGGCAGATTCCCATACACAATCATTTTTATCACCAGACCATGTATATTGAAAGTGGGGAATTTGAATGCTATGCCTACGATCCGAAAACGGATGAAGTTGCGGAAACAAAAATTTGTCCGGCGGGGACATCGGTTTATATCCCAAGTATGGAACCCCACGGTATGAAAAATATCGGCAGTGAGCCTGCCACATTTTTGTGTTGTATTTGTAATGTTTATGACGAAGATGATGAAAAACTTTAAAAAAGAGGTAAAACCATGCAATTAGCAAAACGCCTAGAAAGATTTGATGGGTACCTTGGAACGGCCATGAACGCAATTCTGACTCGAATGAAAGAGGAGGGAAAGGATGTGATTAATCTGGGGCTTGGGGATCCTGACGTATTTCCTACGGAGGGTATGCGAAAAAGTCTTGCAGATGCCTGCATGTCTGAAGACAATCACCACTATCCCAGTTTTTATTCGGCCATGCCTTTGAAAGAGGCTATCGCAGAATGGTACAAGAAACAATTTGCTGTAAGCTGTGATTCAACGACTGAAGTAACCTCATTGCTGGGATCAGCCGATGGGTTATTTCACATTCACAATGTTTTGCTGGATGTAGGCGATATGGCTTTAGTCCCAGACCCCAGTTATCCTGCTTATGTTGCCAGTGTTACCGTTGCAGGCGGTGTGGTAGAGCCTGTCCCTCTGCTCCAGGAAAACGGTTTTCTGCCTGATTTGGATGCGATTGATCCTAAAATCGCTGAACGGGCTAAAATGATCTGGGTAAACTATCCAAATAATCCAACATCCGCTTATGCCACCGACGAGTTTTATCTGAGGTTAATTGAATGGGCTCACAAATATAATGTTGTCGTCATCTCAGATAATCCTTACTCCAATGTTTGTTTTGATGGTTACAAAGCCCCTTCTTTTTTACAATTTGATGGCGCAAAAGAGATAGGGATAGAGTTTAACTCTCTTTCAAAGTCTTTTAATTGCTGTGGATGGCGGACAGGAATGATGTTGGGGAATGCGGATATTATAGGTGCCATTGAAAAAGTGAAGTCTCATTCTGATCGGGGTATGTTTTACCCGCTTCAGGCTGCGGCTACAAATGCTCTGAATGGACCCGTTGATTTTATGGAAGAGCGAAACCAGATGTATCAAGAGAGACGGGACGTCGTCGTTAATGGTTTAAGAAAGATCGGAATCGATCTGGATATGCCTAAGGCCACATTTTATGTCTGGGCCAGGGTGCCCAAAGGCATTATAAATTCCAAGGAATGGTGTTTGAAAGTTCTGGATGATATTGCGGTCTGGATGATTCCAGGGTCTATGTATGGCAAATATGGAGAGGGTTATTTCCGCATTGCCTTGACGCATCCAGCCGACAGACTGGCTGATGCCATGGATCGTTTAAACAAATATCTGGGTTGAGTTTGTAAAGAAACAACCGGGTGGTGTGATCTCATCACCCGGTGTTAGTTTGTATGAAACGGGACGTTTGGCGGGTTAACTGCGGAAGCCCATGATTTCGTCCAGTGAAACTTTAACATGTGTGGTACACGCCGCTCTCAACCCGAATTCGTCTTTAGACTCCAGGGCCTCAATCATATCGAGAACCTCATTGAAAAATTCCTCTGTTTTAATCGGGGAAGGTCGAGACAACCAAAAACGCAAATAATGGTTCAGCAGACGGTCCAGCATGTTGGCAAGTTGTACATTTTGTGTTCCCCAGTAGATAAGGCGATGGAATTCTACGTCCAATTCAACGATCTTTTTTTTCGAGAGATCCTTATCCACTTTTTTGATTCGATCTTTTAAAACCCCCAGCTGTCTCAATCCAGAATCAGAAATGCGGTGCATGGCCCAGATGTTCGCCTGTACTTCCATCATCAATCTTATTTCTGTGATGTCGCGCATCCTTTCCAACGTCAAAGCGCTGACAACAAAATGTGACCCATTGCGTTCAACCCACTCTTCAGCCTCCAACCGAGTTAACGCAACAGTAACCGGGTTACGGCTGACTTCATACTGTTTTGCGAGTTCAACCAGATTAAGGGCGGCGCCAGGCTTAATATCCAGCCAGATAATCTTTTTTTTAAGGTCTTCAAAAATCGATAACGGATTCATTCTTAATGACAGGTCACAGGTGTTTAAAATGCTGCGTAAAATTCCAACCGGTTAAATCTCAATCAGCCGTATAAGGTTAATCTAAACGATTTTTGGGAAACAATAAACCGAAAACAGACATTCAGGCAGTGAATGGGGTTAGAATATTAAACCAATGCAGATGCTGTCGGGTGATAATAGGACCATCCAGGAATCTAAAAATACTCGCTTTTCTAAGTCATCATTCCATTGCGTACAAAAGCGGCACTATGATATACATCGGTCATTTTGAAACCAATTTTTAGATTGCAGCATTAAATTTGACTGTGATGAAAAAGCAACCCGAAATCATTGCTTAAGGCCTTGGGTGACTATCAAGTAGTTCCCTTGCCATACAAATCTCAGTGGAGGTTGTCAGGTAGAGCTTTTACGGCAAGAACATCTCAACGAAAGTACTTTGTTCTTCATTTTGACTCCCTTCCTTTGCGGGTTTCCGGGCGATTTTTTCCTGAGAAATTACCGGAACCACTATTTGATATTCGCCCAGCCTGCTTGATTGTTATCTTTCAGTAATGCTGATATTTCGATAAGCCACTGCACCAAGCCCACCCTGCAGCATCAGTGGTCCTTTTTCAAACTCACCGTTCCTCAGAGAACCACTGGTAGGACCCTTTTCCATGGGGACGTTTTCCTGGACGATTTTCCCGTTAAGGATGACCTGGACGAATGTCGCCGGTGTTATACCTGTATTATTTGCCGCGGTAAAAGTGACTCGGACGGGGAATCGGTCCGGGGTGTTCCTGCTGATCGGAATTTTCATGCACTACCTCTCTCAGGTGGAATGGTTTCTGACCAGTTTTGATATCATCCCTTACCAACTGATTAATTACATTCATATCAAGGGTGCGTCTTTTCTCATTATCCTCACCCTGGGCCTGACGTATAAGATCAACACCATGAAGATGTCGCTGGCCGACCTGAGGCAAAGTAGAAACAAAAAGCTGGTGACAAACCAAACAAGTGTTAAAATCCAGTCCATCAGGGATTTTATAGTTGAGAATTACAAGGAAAACCACTCCCGTGAAAGCCTGGCGGAAATCGCCGGGATGAGTCCGGATCATATAAGCCGGATGTTCAAGCAGGAAACCGGTGAACGCATTTCGGACTAGATTTCGTCTTTTTATTCAGCCCATTAGGCTGAAAACCAATGCCAGGATCCAGGGGGTATTATTTCAGGGATATGTAAAGCGATTAAAACTAGTATTGTGCAGATCGTTGAAGTTTTGATTTTCCACATAAATCCAGATGAAGTTAACGTCATTGACGTTTCGAAGTATCAACCCAAAAATGTTCCCTCTCTGACCTGGCGGGAATGTATCAAAAAGATATGGAAAGACGATCCCCTGATTTGCCCAAGTGTTTCCCATTTGTGTACAGGAAACACGTTGCCCGGAATGCCAGTCTGAAATGAAAATCATTTCGTTCATCGACAATCAAAAAATTATAAAGAAAATCCTCAAATATCTGAACTTATGGGATGAGGAGTCTGCTCGCGATCCACCTCGTCCACCTGAAATACCGGATGAGATCGTCTATGTTCCCATTGGGGATACGGCATGGGATCAGCACGAAAATCCGGGTTTTGCGGGTTAACGGTTCCGAGACTTTTAAAAACGGAAGTTTCGAGGAAGGAATCCTTCTATTCTGAATTCCGCGAGAAGGTTAAAAATCGCGACTTACTCAACATTCTACCCGACATTTGATCCTTTTTTTCCCACCGGTCTCCTTTTCCATTCCATTTTTCCACTCCGGAATGACAATCATGACTGGAAACCGGAAAAAACTGGAAAACAGCTCTTGACTTTAAAAAACCAAATTCCTATCATCTCATCTCAAAACGACGGAATATCTTACCTAAAAAGTTGCAGAACCCCGGTGCCTTCCAGAACAGTGTCGACACGGGCGCGGTCTTTGTCATTGAGCGCCTCATAGGCTTCCCGGAGCCAATGCAGACATTTAGCCTGATAGGTGAACGGATTTTGCTCCCAGGGCTTGCCATCGAGCTCCATCTCCAACTTGTCGGCCTTCTCCATGACGGCTTTGGCATTACCGATCAGATAGGGCGCATAGATCCGGCCGACTTCCGCCAGGATGTTCTTCAGGGTCTCCGGCGGATGATCGATATCGAGCCAGTCATCGTCAAAGACCAGATATCCCGACAGTTCCTCCATCACTTCCACCCAAGCATAGACGCGGGGACACTCTTTGAGAATAACTGCCTGCGGCGTTGGATCAAACAGCGCCAGGCAGGTCAGTTGACCGTAAATGGCAAAGTCAGCCGATCCCGGGCGCTCGCCCATCAGAAACGGCAGCGCTGTCAGGTGTTTATCGAGCAGGTGAATAAAACGTTTGAAGCTGTCCTCGATGACCGGCTTTGTGACCTCGTTGGAACCCACATAGGACAACCGCGAAATTTGCCTTTCGCGAATAAAATCACCCATCGCCCGGGACTGCTCTTCCGGCTGTGAAATACCACGCCAGCGGGGTAGAATATCCCCGGCTTTTTTTATATCAGCATCGTAGTACCAGCGATAATGAAACATCGCCTTGGTCAGCCATTCATCGCCGTAGTCTTCCAGCAGCATATCAATAAAGGCCAGCGCCGGATCGCTCGGAATAATCGAACGCCCGTCATACTCTTTCTCAAAACGTCGGATCAGCGGACTAGAGTCGGTTACTGCGATTTCTTCGCCCCGTTCATCCTTGAAATAGTAGGTTGGCAGCAGCGGGACCTTGGGCTGAACTCGTGTCTTGGAATGTTTATCTTCCCCGGCGTTCATCATCGGCGAATGGCGCTCCAACCGATACGGGATATTCCGGAAACGCATCACAGCAAGCATCTTGCGCGTATAGGGCGAACCGGGAGCCCCCATCAATTCTTGAATTTTTCTTTCCTCAGCCATCTGTTTTTTCTCCTGCTTGATTCGGTTTGTTTCAATTGTTTTATCTTTTTAGAATTATAGATTTTCAGCTCCTAATATGGCAAATCGATTATCTTCAGTGGTTTGCTTCCCAAACTACTGAGGAGATACGGCGTGTTTCGCCTGTTGTTCATCCAGGAGGTTGATCAGCAGCTGATGCTTAAGCACTGCCTCTCGGTGTACATGGATTTCTAAAAACTCCGGGCTCGACATTACTTTCAGCTCATCCTGATTCATAAATTCATTAAACGTACCCAGTTTTTTTGCCAGTATGGCCAATCTTTAGTGATCACATCAATCACATTTAGTGATCAAATTCATCTGACAGCCTCCTTTGAGGTGACAATCCAAAGCCGAATCCTTAGGGATCGTTCAAAAATAACTTCACATAATCTGTTTGCAAAAGTCCTGAAAACTGGACATTTCGCAAACAGAATGTGACAGCAACGTGTTTCTTTAACGCTAATGAGAAACACTTGACTAATTTTTGAGTCGACCTTTAGTAGTTAATCCTGGTTAAATACAGGTTTTCGTTTTTCGATAAATGCCAGCATGCCTTCCATCTGGTTTTTTGAACCCCGGTTTCTCAGAACAGCCTGACGCTCTTCATAAATCCCTTCCTGGAGGGATCGTTCACCTGCACCCACTACACATTTCAAGACACTGGCGACAGCTCCCGCCGGCATTGCACCCAGCTGCCAGGCCAGTTCATTGGCTTTTTGCTTGAGTTCAGCCATAGGCCAGACTTCATTGACCAGTCCGATTCGCAGTGCTTCAGGACCGGAGATATGCTTGGCCCTGAGAACCATGTCCAGTGTATGCATGCGACCGACACAGCGGGTCAGACGCGCCGATCCGCCCCAGGCAGGTACGGAACCGATATCCATCTCCGGCAGGCCGATTTTCGCCCCTTTTGCTGCGGCCAGGCGAAAGTGGCAGGCCAGGGGCAGTTCCAGGCCCCCACCCAGACAATAGCCGTACAAGGTAGCGATCCAGGGCTTATCCATGTTTTCAATGGCAGCCAGCACACGAAGCCTCTGATCCAGAACCGACTCCATGTCACCCCGGGATTTAACCGATGCGGCTAACTGTTTCAGGTGCATGCCCACCGAGAAGTGTTCATCTCCGGCACCAGTGATCACTACTGCCCGCACTGATTTATCACTGGCCAATTTTTCAACCAGCACTTCAAGCTCGTCCATGAATTCCATACTCATTCGGTTCCAGGGGGCATCATTGATGGTCACTGTTGTCACCACACCCTCCTGGGAAGCAATTAGGGCAGGCGTTGTCTCTTTTGCAGGTTCGGTCATACGCGTTCTTCTCCAATTTCATTTATGGGGATTAGATTCCCGGAAATTTGCTCCGCTCAGACATCCCGAGCTCGACACCCACAATATTGCAAGGGAGCCGGTTGTTGTCAAGTATGCTGTAACAGTTGTAAAATCGAATACAATTGAAATCCGTGAACACATCCCTGGCTTAGATTTTGAGCTATAAAGGCAAGGCAAACAACAGGCGATTTTAATTTTGATAATAACCCTTGACTGAGAGGACTTAGGCCGTTAAGACTATTTTACATTAGTCAAATATTCATCACAGCCTAAACATGAGATATAGAAGATACAGGACCTGACACAACTCACCCTCCGAAAGCGAAACCAGATGAATTTGTCTACCGGGACCAGCGCAAGCGGTATCCCTGGTGGGTGAAGTCAGTGGACAGATTCCAATCGCAGCAGGCGCGGATAGGCCGACTTAAATTTTTTTTTTGGAGCATCATAATGGACCGTGAAAAATTTATCAACCCGACCAAAGAGCAGTTTAAGCAGTTAATGGCACTGGACTACAAGGGCCCCATCATGATGATCAACCTCTTGAAATTTAAAAAAGAGGGCGGTCGAGAGGCTTACGCAAAATACGGAGAAGGGCTTCAGGAAAGTTTTGAAAATATCGGTGGCCAGGCCACGAAGCGCGGAGATGCCTTAATGACCGTAATTGGAGATGAGGAGTGGAACGAAGTCCTCGTTGCCGAATACCCTTCCATCGATGCCTTCATCGAAATGCAGCGGGACAGGAAATATCAGGCGGCGGTTCCCTACCGAGATGAAGCAATTGAAGATTCCAGGCTGATTGCGGTCAGGGCCGATCAGCAACCAGTGATCTAAAGTATATGGTATTCCGGCCTCCTAAGTAAATATCTGTACCTAAAGGGCACGGCTTTCAGGGGGGCCAGGGGGATGTTTTCCAGTGTCCGGTAACGTCAATGCCTGTTACACCCCCCTTTCCCCCCTCAAGGGGGATTCCGTTTTTCAAGGCAAAGTCTAATGTCTCTGACCGGAATCAAAGAACCCGGATTTTGATTTTGAATAATACAAATACAGGCTGCAAGTGATGAAAAATAGACTCCTGCCATTGATCCTGTTCATTGTCTGCCTCGTGTGCCTGACTGGTATTGCTAATGCGAAAAGTCCCAACATTGTCCTGATCCTGGCAGACGACCTGGGTTTCAGCGATACCGCTCCCTACGGCAGTGAGATCCCGACCCCCAATATCAGCCGTCTGGCCAATGAGGGGCTGATGTTTACCAACTATCACACCGCAGGCACCTGCGCCCCGACCCGGGGCATGCTGATGACAGGGGTGGACAGCCATCGTAATGGGGTCCCCAATATGCCGGAGGCGCTTCCGGCTTCCCAGAAGGAAGAACATGAAAATTACAGGGGCACTCTGAGTCATAACGTGGTCACGGTCGCAACCCTGCTCAAGGGTGCCGGCTACCATACCTATATCACCGGGAAATGGCATCTGGGCAGAGAGCCAGACCAACTGCCCAGCCAGCGTGGATTTGAACGGACGGTGACCATGACCGATACCGGAGCCGATAACTGGGAACAGAAAACTTATCTGCCGCTGTACACAGAACCACACTGGTTTGCCGACGGCAAGGAGATCGATCTGCCCGAAGACTATTACTCCTCAAAGTATTTTATAGACAATATGATCGACTTCATCGAGTCCAACCGGGAGGATGGCAAGCCCTTTTTCTCCTACATCCCTTTTCTGGCAGTTCATATCCCGGTTCAGGCACCCCAGGCGTTTATCGATAAATACATGGGGGTTTATGACGGGGGCTGGCATAAGCTCAGGGAAAAGCGGCTGGAGATGGCCAAGAAGCTGAAACTGGTCCCCGCATCAACGGAACTGGCCGATGTGCCAAGTACCGTGGGCTGGGATTCTTTAAGTGCCGAAGAGAAGCGCTACGAATCCAAGAAAATGGCGGTCTATGCCGGCATGGTCGATGCGATGGACCACCATATCGGACGCCTGCTCACCTACCTGAAAAAGACCGGTGAGTATGACAACACCGTTTTTATGTTTACCTCGGATAATGGTGCTGAAGGAGGCGATGCCTTCGATAAATCGCTGTCTTCGCCTCCCGAACTGCTTTACTTGAGATGGTGGATGAAAAACAACGGCTACAATCGGGACTACGAAAATCTCGGGACCCGCGGCAGTTATATCAACATCGGACCCAGTTTTGCCAGTGCCGCAGCGTCACCTCTGGCCTACTATAAATTTTTCGCCCATGAAGGGGGGATGCGGGTGCCGCTGATCATATCGGGGCCCGGTATTACGGAAACGGATAAAATCTCCAACGCCTTGACCTATGTGACCGATATCGCCCCCACCATTCTGGAACTGGCCGGATTAAACCCCCTGCAGGACAGCTATCAAGGCCGCAAGGTTGAACCCATGACAGGCAAAAGTATCATCCCCCTGGCCAAGGGGGAAACCACCCGGATCCATGGAGAGGAGGAAACCATCGGCTATGAGCTGGGTGGAAATGCCGCACTGTTCCAGGGCGACTATAAAATTGTCCTGGATCGGGGACCGGTGGCAGACGGCAAGTGGCACTTGTACAACATCGTGACGGATCCCGGTGAAAAAAAAGATCTCAGAGAGGCGATGCCGGAGCGGTTTGCAGCTATGATGGCAGCCTACCAGGCATATGTCATTGACAACAATGTGCTGCCGGTTTCCGATGACTACGACCAGAAGAAACAGCTCGGAATCAATGCAATAATTACGCAGTTGAAAGCGGATTATCCCATCTACGTAACCGTGCTGCTGGTGATTATCGCACTCATCAGGTTTCTGATCCGGCGCTGGATTCGTCGGAGAAAGGCAGGTAAGCAGACTTAAGGTTGACATCAAAAAAATGTACCTGAGCCAGACAGTCTGCGGATAATCTGGCCCTGTTCAGGTCGGTGAAAGAAACCCGGGCAGGTTTGACATAGTTTTAACTGCAGTTTAATATCTTACCAGTTCAACCAGTTGTCAAGCACCCCATTTTGATACGTTAACTATTCAGCAAATGCCCCACCGAGGGGATCACGATTCAAAACACGCATGAATCCATCCCTGGAGTCAAGTGTTTCGTCAGAAACGCGTTGGGAAAACGTCCTGTTTTCCATCGTTTTGAATCGTGATCCCCTCGGCTCAGGCAATGTTGTGAATATTACTGGTATCTTCAGTTTGTCATTATAGCGTTTAATCAGGGTGTTGATGGCTGCATCTTTCCCACGGGCACTGTTGAAAATCAATTCAACCGGGTCGCAACCATACGGGAAATCACACAGGGATTTTCCTCAATTTTAAATGGCTCTGGAAATATCAACCGGCAAAAACAAAACTGAATCCGACCATGGCTCAAGCAAAAAAATCACCGGTTAAGAAAAGATCTGCCAAGGCAGCTCCTGATGAACGGATAAAGCCACACAGTAAAGGGAAGAAAAAGGAGACACGGGAAAAGATACTCGCCGCTGCCAGACACGTTTTCAGCAATTACCCCTACCACTCTGCCACCATTCGGATGATCGGAAAACTGGCTGAAATTGAACACCCATTGATCAGTTACTATTTTCCGAACAAGGCAGACCTGTTTATTTCAGTGCTGAAGGAGGCAACCGAGAGACAAAACGAGACCGAAAAAACATGGCTGGAAGAGGTAAAATCGATGCCAACCAACCGTGGCTTTTCTATTTTAATTGATCATCAGCTGGACTTTTTTCAACAGTATCCGGAGGCTTATTGCATCATGGCCCTGAATATTGTTCAATCTGGAGACAGCGAGCCCATTCCGGGATATCATCTTATTCAAGATTCGATGAATAGTACTGTCAGACATTTCATAGAAAAAGTGCCAATGATGGTACCGGAGTATGAAGTCGAGATGTTCTGCCGGGGATTCGCGAATCATTGGATCAATTTTCTAGGCGCTTCGAAATTCCACGCGTCCATCATGAACCTGAATCCAACCAGCATCCAGTATTTAAATTGGGTTAAAGATACTGCCCTGTATGTATTTCTGCCTCGCCTGAAGATGATGGTGAAGCGGGCTGATTAGTCTACCAAACCACCAGTCCAAGTCGCGTTGGAGTCAATGAGTATCTGGGGCAGAGGTGTGGTTTATGATCACAAAATTTCTTAGAAAATACGATACCGAGTGATAAACGAGTTAAGATGATTGATTTATTTATTGTTAAGTGGATTCTGGCCTTCTCACCAATTTTGACCGTTCTCATATTAATGATATTTAGAAACTGGAGCGGGTCCCGGGCAGGAGCTGCCGGTTGGTTTGTTTCATTGATCGCAGCCATACTGGTTTTTGGCGCCCACCCAACACTTCTGGCATATTCCCAAATGAAAGGGGTACTGCTGGCGTTGAATGTTCTTTATATCATTTGGGCTGCTCTTCTCTTATATCATGTGGTAAATGAAACGGGTGCAATAAAAGAGATTGGGATAGGCATACAAAGATTCAGTGGAGACAAAGCCATACAACTCCTCATTTTCGGGTGGATATTTGCTTCATTTCTGCAAGGTGTTGCAGGTTATGGTGTTCCAATTGCTGTTGTCGCGCCTCTGTTGGTCGGTTTAGGTTTTTCTCCTGTGGTTGCAGTGGCGGTGCCGGCGATCGGGCATTCCTGGTCTGTCACCTTTGGATCAATGGGGGCTTCTTTCCAAGCTCTGATGGCCGTTTCGGGTCTTGAATCTTCATATCTGGCACCCTGGTCCGCGACGCTTCTGGGCATTACAACTTTTCTTTGTGGGATTTTTGCGGTGCATGTGTACGGTGGTTGGAAAATGGTCAAACATAGCCTGCCGGCGATTCTGATCATCGGGACAGCCATGGCTGCCACGCAATATCTCCTGGCCGTATTCGGCATGTGGACATTGGGCGGCTTAGGAGCCAGCCTGGTAGGTTTGTGTTGTGGACTGGCCGTTGCAAAACTGAAAATGTACAATCAAACTCAGTCTCTCGATACTCAATCAGAGATGGGGATATGGTGGGCCCTATCAGGATATTTTATACTCATTATCGTAGTATCATCAGGCGTTATGATACCTGCTGTGAAATCGTGGCTTGGGCAAGTCAATCTAACCGTTTCATTTCCCGAAATTGTCTCATTGGAAGGTTGGGTCACCAAAGCCGGAAATGGCAAAAGTATCAATGTTTTTGGCCATGGCGGTGCGCTGCTGCTTTATGCCTCCATTTTGAGCTATTATCTTTACCGGGGCAAGGGCTTTTACAAACCAGATACCTTAAAACGGATAGTTGCGAATACAATTAAAAATGGGGTTCCCACGAGTCTCGGTATTGTCAGCATGATCTGTTTTGCGATGATAATGGATCATTGCCAGATGATTTTCATACTTGCTGAGGGAATTAATCGGATTTTTGGAACCATATATCCATTGTTTTCTCCCTGGGTCGGTTTATTGGGCGCTTTTATGACAGGCAGTAACACAAACTCCAACGTTGTTTTCGGTGTCCTGCAACAAGAGACTGCAGAAATGGCAGGGATCAGCGTAGCGTTGATCCTGGCAGCACAAACAACCGGCGGCGCTCTGGGAAGCATGATTGCGCCTGCGAAAATACTCGTGGGGTGTTCAACTGTTGGCCTGTCGGGACAAGAAGGGCCGGTTTTGAAGGCGACTTTACGATATGGCCTTATTATTACCAGCATTGTCGGTATAATTGCATTACTGGCATCTCTGATAGTTTAAAAAAAAAATCAGCAATGTCAGATTAGGTTTTTGCCGAAAAAAAATCTTTTTGGATAAATGTTCCGGGGGTTCAAGATGACGTTAAAAACCATATTACTTGTTTTAATGCTGGTGATTCCTTTTTTTCTGTACGCCGCTGCCGCTTACGGCTCTACCTTTCAGACAAACCTGTTGTTGATTCTGATGATCGGGAATATGCTGGTTGTCCTGAAAAAAGGTTAACTTCTCTTTCAATAATCCCACTGGGTCTACAAATAGGTGAACTCATTATGGCAATGGAAACCAAGACCAACTTAAAAACAGATAATCAGAAATCCCACGTCATTATGGGCGTTCAGAGCAATGATCATTCGGCTTATCTGGCTGGTATCCCAACAGAACGTTTCTTCACAGATGCGCTGACGTTTGCACAAGTGCAACTTCTTGTGACCGAATATTATCAACTCGAAACAGTGAGCAATTTCTGGGACGTTTACAATATAGAAGCAGAAGCCCTGGGACAGAAGGTTATTTATGTTCCCGGCGGGCTGCCTGATATTGACCGAAAAATTAACTTGATCGAGACACCTGCGGATCTGGACAAAATCTGCCCTCCGGATCCATATAAATCGGGCCGAATGCCCTGGGTCCTGGACGTCAGCAAACATCTTCTGGAAATGACAGGCAAACTTGATCGTGTCTATTTTACAGCTCCATTCAGTCTGGCGGTCAACATCAGAGGGTATGAAAATCTCGTCTACGATATGCAGTTGAGGCCGGAATTTGCCCATCGTCTCTTTAAATTTATTTGTGACGACGTCCTCGTCCCTTTTCTGGAGACAATTCGAAACGAAACCGGGTTGCCTGACCTGATCCTGGATGGGCGTGATGCCTGGGGATCTCCCCCACTGATTTCGCTGGATATGATGGATGAATATGTTGTCGCTTATACAAAGAGATTACGGGATAAATTGGGCCAGAACCTAATCACCAGAGGAAACTGGGGAGATGCAAAGAGTCGTGACCCGGAACGGTTTTTCGCACAAAAACTTCAATGCTGCCCTGGTGCACTTAGTGTATTGGATCCGGATCTTTTTGAAGTGGGTCCGAAACGGGCAAAGCGTTATGCCATAAAGCACAATACCAATATAACCGCAGGAGTCGATGCCGCGCTTCTTAAGCAGGGCCCTGTTGAGGCGATCGTAGATAGAATCAAACTTTACATTGATACGATGGCGAGGGATGAACGCTGCCTGATTCATCTCAACCAGATTCCTGCTGAAACACCCCCCGAACACGTTCATGCTGCTGTTGCTGCCTGTAAAGCGTATGGACAATTTCCAATCCCGAAGAATTTGGACGGCATTCATCTGGAAATTCCAGAAAGAGAGCACTTTTTAGAATTCATGCAGAAAAAGAAACTCTGACAACGCTAGTTCGCGCAGTAGATATACTCATCACCCTTCTCCACTGGGGCATCGACGGTTTTATCCACCCGCACCACCGCTTCCAACAGGCTCGGCCAGGCCGGCTCTTTTTGTTCGGCATTGTGCTTGTCCAGCATGGCCAACATCGTCTTGACCCGCTCCGGCTCCTGTTCTACCATGTTGTTCTGTTCTGTGGGATCGGCCTTCATATCAAACAGCCAGATCTTGCCGGCCGTGCTGTCTCGTTGAAGCTTCCAGCCATCTGCCAGCACGACATGGTTGTTGCCTCCCCGCCAGAACAGTTTCTGGTGGGGTATCTGACCCGGTTTGCCAGGAGTGGTTCCCTCGATACCGGGAACAAAAGGAAGCAGATCAACACCGTCCATTTTCCGGTCGGTCGGCATGGTCGTTTTGGCAGCACCGACTGCGGTCGAATAGATATCGAAATGGTGGACCGGTTTGTCGAAGGTCGTCCCGGGCTTGATTTTGGCGGGCCAACGCATGAAAAAGGGCACATGGACGCCCCCCTCAAAAAAGGTCAGCTTCCAGCCGCGGTAGGGCTGGTTGATCTCGGGAAGCCCGATATACCCGGCGCCACCATTGTCCGAGGTGAATATCACCAGCGTATTGTCATCAATGCCGTTGGCTTTCAGGGCCTCCATCACACGACCCACACCCCGGTCCAGGGACCGGATCATGGCCGCATAGACCCGCAGACGGTGATTCTTGATATGGGATAGCGCATCATAATCTGCCTTGGTCGCCTGCAAGGGGGTATGGGGCGCCCAATGCGCCAGGTAGAGGAAGAACGGTCGGTTTTTATTGGCCGCGATTGTTTTGACCGCTTCATCCGTATAGTAGTCTGTTAAGTATCCTCCCGGCTTAAAAACATCCCCACTGTTGAAGCTGGCCGCATACTGCATTCCTTTCCACAGGAACTTATCAATCGGATCAAAATCCTGCTTGGAGTTGACCACATTGGGGTCATCCTCGGGCAGGTACATGCCGCTGTGCATCAACAGACTTTCGTCAAACCCCTGATCCTTGGCTGCCATACCGTTATAGCGGCCCAGGTGCCATTTCCCGATATGGACGGTATGATACCCACCCTTTTTAAGAGTTTCAGCCAGGGTAATCTCTTCAGTCGGCATGCCCATCTCTTCATAGGGTACGACCTTGTCAACATGCTCATCAAAATGGGTAATGCTGTGCGGCAGTCCTTTCTGTTCCTCAATTATGGAGGAAATAACCTTGAGCATGGAGCCCGGGGTTGGCGTAAACTCAAACCCAAAACGGGTAGGGTATCGACCCGACATTAGAGAAGCCCTGGAAGGAGCACAGCTGCTGTGCCCGGAATAACCATTGGTAAACTGGATCCCTTCAGAACCGATGGCATCGATATTCGGAGTAGGGGCCGACCCGTCGGCTACGCCGCCACCGCCAATGGTCAGGTCGTTCCAGCCCAGGTCATCCGCCAGGATCAGCACAATATTCGGACGGCTGTCAGCATTACGTTTCTGGTCAGCAGGAGCTCTGTCCCACTTAACCTCCCTGTGCGGCCCGATATTCCATTTACGCCTGGCGGCCATACCCGCGAGTTCCAGGATAATCTGTTCGCGAAAAATATATCCCGCACCAGCGATAAAAGCCAGTACAACCAGAATTCTGATAATCCACTTCATGAATTGTCTCCGTGATGAGTCACACCTTTTTTGAACAGGACGCGTGGTTTGCGCCTTTAACTGATGTTTAATTAACGACATTCCAGTGAATTGTCAAGCGCTTTTACTGTCCAGGCTAGACCATCCAAAAGATGGGGTATCACCTGTTTTAGGCCCCATGCCACTTTAAAAATTACATCCAGAATTAATTTAAACATCTGTCAATAACAATTTAAGGCCACAGATCCCTGTTTGGAAAAATTGAACTATCTGCTGCTTGTTGTGTCGCTTGACATTTCAGGCTTTGAAATATAAAGTTTTTTGATCAGATGTTAAAAGACAAAACGATTAAAATGGCTTTCTTATCATTCTATCATCCTGAGAAGACGTTGGTGCTGGGAAAGGTCGCACAGATGATTCATGACACTTTCCTTTAAGCCAGCCAGCGCGTCAATCCAATACTTAGGGATCGTTCAAAAATAACTTGGCAGAATCTGTCCGTAAAAGTTCCGTAAAGACGGGACATTTTGCATACAGAATGTGAACTCAATGTCATTAACTTAAGGATTATTAGAATACAGAGTGTCTGTTATGGACCCTTTTCAATTGCTTGGAGGAGTTATTAGATGATCTTAGCGAAATTGAGCGCCCGAAATCCCTCTGTTTGAGCAACGCGAGTTCGGGATTTCAGCGAAAGCAAGCTGCGAAACTTGCAGCAGCGGCTTATAGATCATCTTAAAACGTATCCGCAATTGAAAAGGGTTCATATCAGACACGGGACTTGATGCTTAAGTTAATGACATTGAATGTGACAGCAACGTGTTTCCTTTTCATTAATGGGAAACACTTGACTAATTTTTGAGCCGACCCTTAGTGGTTTTATTCTTATTGGCAGAGGGTGCCTGGTAAACAGAGAGCGTGACCCAGGCATCTATATTTTTTAATCATTATTCACATCATGAAGGAGAATCAGATGGATTTCAAATTTACCGATGAGCAATTGGCCTTGAAAAAGGCGTACCAGGATTTCTTTCGGGAGGAGATGGCAAAAGCACCACCAGCGATCGCCCAGGGAGGAGACTCGATTTATGACTCGGATGAGGCCTGGGAATTTAATCGCTACATGTCTAAAAGGCTGGTGGAAAAGGGGTGGCTGACCATGGCCTGGCCCAAGGAATACGGCGGACTGGACGCCTCAATTATGGACCAGATGATTTTTTCAGAGGTGCAGGCCAGTTTTGGGGCCCCGGGTGTCGATGTCTTTGGTGTGAAAATGTTTGCCCCGACGTTGATGCTTTTCGCGTCTGATGAGCAAAAGGCTCGCCTGTTACCACCTATCAGCAGCGCCGAAGTTGTTTACTGCCAGGGATGGAGTGAACCGGATGCCGGATCCGATCTGGCTACAGTGCAGACGCTGGCTGTCAAGGACGGCGATTTTTATGTGATTAACGGTCAGAAACTGTGGACCACGGGTGGCCATCGGGCAGATCATATGTTTGCCCTTGTGCGCACCGACCCCAATGAAAAACGCAGCAGAGGCCTCTCTGTTTTTAATATCGATATGAGTATCCCGGGTGTGGAAGTCAGACCCATAAAATTCCTGAACGGTGCCCATATATACAATGAGGTATTCCTGACGGATGTGCGGGTTCACGAATCTGAACTGATTGGCCCCGAAGGTGAAGGCTGGCAATTGACACGGGCGACCATGAATTTTGAACGGTCGGGAATTGGGGGATTTGTATCAGCCGTCAAAACGATTGAAGCACTGGTGAGTTATATGAAAACCACCAAACGCGGCGGCAAATACCTGTACGAGGATTCGGAGCTCAGACGAAGAGTGGCAAAGCTTTACGCTGAAGCGCAGGCAGGATTGGCACTCTGTTACCGGATTGGGTGGAACCAGGAAACAGGCGGACTGGCCATTGCGCCCCATGCTGCTTCGGAGAGTAAGGTTTATGGCTCGGAAGTGGGTCAACGACTATACAATCTGGGAACGGAGATCCTGGGGATGCTTGGTCCACTGAGCCACTCAAAATGGGCTAAACTGAATGGAAAGATGATTGAAGGATATCAATCCATCCTGATTGCCACCATTTCAGCAGGAACGTCGGAAATCCAACGAAATATCATTGCCTGGGCGGGTGCTGAATTACCACGATTCAAATGACAGTTGAGGTGATTCAGAATCGACTACATATTTATCAAAAAACCGGGGACGCCCGAACAATCGAAAACACCTTAAACCAGAATTCGAAAGCGGCGCCCGACACTATTTGAAATAGATAACTGACAGGAGTAATTATGAACTTGGATTTCAGTAAAGAGCAAAAAATGATCAGGGATGAGGCCTTGGCCTTCCTGAAAAAAGAGTGTCCTTATGAGAGGGTCAAGGAATTGGAAGAAACCGCAGAGGGCTACGACCCCAAGATGTGGAAAAAAATGGCGGATCTGGGCTGGCTGGCCTTAATGTTCCCGGAATCATATGGCGGAGACGGCGGACAGTTTATTGATACCGCAATTATTATGGAAGCCCTGGGGTCAATGGTAAGCCCCAGCCCGTTTTTCTCTACCATTATTCAATGCGGACTGGTCCTCTTGGAAGGCGGTTCGGAGGAGCAGAAGAAAAAGCTGATCCCCGAAATTTCGGACGGCAAACTGATCATGTCCCTGGCTCAATATGAGGAACATGCCAGCTACAGCGTCTCTGATGTGACACTCACCGCGGAAGCTGAGGCGGATGGTTTTCGGCTTAATGGCACCAAAATGTTTGTGATGGATGCCAATATCGCCCACAAACTGATCGTGGCCGCAAAAACAGGAGACGGTGAAATCAGCCTCTTCCTGGTTGATACCAACGTTGGTGGCGTGACGATCGACAAGGTCCCGACCATTGCGCTGGATAACAACTGCGTGGTGACGTTCGAAAATGTGAGCGTACCGAAGGAAAATATGATGGGTGACCCGGGGGCGGCAATAGCGGTTCTTGAAAAAGCCAATCAGAAGGCCGCAGTGGCCAAAGCCGCCGAAATGCTGGGGGGCTGCAAAGCCAGTATCGATATGACCGTTGCTTATGCCAAGGAGCGGATGCAGTATGGAAAACCCATCGGCGGTTTTCAAGCTATCCAGCACTTCATCGCCAATATGCTGATTGCCTATGATACCAATTATAACTATCTCTACCGGGTGATCTGCATGGTCGATGAGGGTGAGGACTTTGCCACGGAGGCCTATGCCCTGAAAGCCAATGTGAATGACGCCTATAAATTTATCAGTGAAAGAGGCGTTCATATCCACGGCGGCATCGGCACCACTCGTGAAGGAGATGCAGGCTTGTTTTTCCGCAAAGTGAAAGCCCACGAATATATCTGCGGCGACTCTGCGACGTTATATGATGCGGTTTTTGAGAATTTGATGCAACAGGTGTAATCGGTCTAAAAAACAGGGACGGCCGCCAGCATGGCGGCTGGCACCTGATACCTGTGAAACTGGTCATCGGGCTGGAAAACTGCTCCCAGCGCCCGAAAACCAGATTCCGCTCAGTTTACTAATGCAGAGCTTCAATGATGGTGCTGATTCCCTGACCGGATCCAATACACTGGGTTGCCAGACCATAACGTCCGCCACTTCGTCGCAACTCTTTGGCGACTGTCATTACCAGACGAGCACCGGTTGCTCCCAGGGGATGACCAATTCCGAGAGAGCCGCCGTTCACGTTGACTTTATCTTCCGAAATCTTGAGCTCTTTGAGGGAAGGTATCACCTGGGCCGCAAAGGCCTCATTGAATTCAACCCGGTCAATCTGGTCAGATGTGATACCGGCATGCTTCATCGCGTTCATTGAAGCCGGGATCGGTCCCAGTCCCATGATTTGTCCCTTCACACCGCCAACACCCATGCCAACGATTCTAGCCAACGGCTCCAACCCCAGTTCCAGGGCTTTTTCTTCACTCATCAGCAAAATGGCCGATGCACCGCTGTTCGTCGGGCAGGAATTCCCTGCCGTCACCCTGACTTCACCGCCCACAAAACTGATCAAACCCCTGATCGGATTCAGTTTACCCAGACCGTCAACACTACAGTCCGCGCGCAGGCATTCATCCTGATCAAAAAGGACCATTTCACCTTTTTCATTCTCATCCCACTGTTTGGCTTCGTTAAAAACCGGTTTTTCAACTTCCAGGGGAATGACTTCATCCTTATAATTACCTGCCGCGTAAGCAGCAGCCAGCTTTTTGTGGCTACGTACAGTAAACTCATCCATCTCTTCCCGGGTCAGTCCATACATATCAACGACGTTTTGCGCCGTCTGGGGCATGGGCAGATTGGGAGGCGCATCCAGGATACCGTCTGGAATAGGCACAGAAAAATACTTGCTGTGGTCAGCCGCCATGTTGCGCTGATGGGGCGCCTGCTCATTCATCTTCGGATTCCATCCGGTAACTCGGGTCGTGCCTTCAAGGGGAGGCATTGCCAGTGAGCGTCCCAGCCTCTCAATCCCAAATGCGATACCGGTATCGATAGCGCCAACCATAATCGACGTTGCGATACGCTGCATCGTATCCATGGACGAGCCACACTCCCGATTGGTGGAAAAACAACCCAACTCTTCAGGGAGTCCGGCCATTCTGGAGATGGCTTTATTAAAGGCCAGATCCATATCTCCCACCACATTGCCAATACCGAAATCTTGAATCATGCCAGGTTTTACTTTGGGATTCCGTTCCATCAAAGCCTTGATAACCTTTGCGCCCACCTCATCCATCCGTGTCGCTTCAAACATTCCCCGGCCACCCCAGGAAAAAGGGGATCGTACACCATCTACAATAACCACATTTTTTAATTTCATCTGCTTCTTAATCCTTTAGTTGTGCTTGAAAAAAAAAAGGAGTTATACCTATTACCAACTCCCTGTTTCAAGCGGTTTTATAGTTCACAATCTCAGTTCACACTCCGGTTAAGGATGAGGGGTTGATTGTTTTTAAATGATCAGAACTGGACATCGCCGTATAAGACCCCTGGTAGATATCCATGGTCAACGGCTCATATTGTTTTGCCCCTGGAGAAATAATATACAGGGGATCATCAATTCCATCAAGGTTGAAACTGTCGTTCTGGAGTCCCGTTTATTTTTGATCTTGTGAGTGAAGATGGGCGTTAGCGGGCAGTTCGAAGTGGCCTGTTTGAATTTCCTCTTGGCGGAGTATTTTTAAAACCAAAGGGTTAGTCGTTAATTTGACCACTGTTAAACACTCAACAGCTTGTCGTTGGTTCCCTTTGAAAGGCGTCAGCAAAATGAAGTGTCACATCTCTCCAATAATATCGCCTTTTTTGTCACGGGATGGTTTGCGATCGAGGTTTACGAATGAGATACCAGAAGAGGCGCTGGCAAACGCTGAAAATAGCGTAAATCGATAACAGAGAAAATAACCATGCTGTCATGTGTAAAAAAGGCTGCCTGAAAAAGAAGGAGGTCGGTACCATTTGCCGGTCAGAGAATTGGAAGGTCTCATATCCCTAAGACATTGGTACCAGCACTGAATGCCGGCGTGTTATCCCGCTCCAGCTGGGAAACCACTTCCTGATGATGCCACAAGGGCTCCCAACAGTCATGCGCTTCCAGGCGGCATTGTACTTTTTCTTTTACCGTGTCGGGCAAGATGTTGAATTGTTTTTGCAGGATTTCCAGGCACCAGACCCTGTAATGTGAGGTTCTGGCTTTTTTATAGGCTACGCCATCTATCGTCGCATTGAACCTTTTCTTTCTTGCTTTCCAGGCATCCACATTGGCACAGAGGTAGGGAAGATAAGCTGATCCGATATCATCCAGAATAGGACCCCAATCTTCAGGAATCCCATTTAGCCACGATCCTTCAACTATACTAAACCGAACATTCCACAAACGCGCAGTCCATTCGTATAACGCAGGTGCCGTTTCACGCATGATTGCCGAGGCCGTTGGATCGATTCCAAAATGCCTGAACATGGGACCGGAAAAACCGATATCAGCAAGGCTAGGTTTATCACCCAGCAGGAAAGGACGTTTTTCAAAGATTGCCTGCAGGTTTTTGAGCGTGTTGATGTATGTGGCTTCAATTCCCTGAATATTTCCTTTATGAATACCGTCACCTACGGTAAATCCTGTTCTCTGGCGAATTCTGATCAGAATCCGCTTTATCCATTTCGGGAGCGGTATGGGGCCGAACAGTTCATCCACAATGAATCGACTCAAGGAATACGCATCTTGTTTGTAATGCCAGCGATAGTGCATTGCCGGGCGCCAAAGCCATTCATCCGCATAATCTTCCAGAAGCAGACAGAAAAAGGCCTGCTCGGGATCGCTGGGAATCACAGCCCCGTCTGGGAACTCTTTTTCAAACCATTGAATCATCGGAGTGGTATCCGTCATCCAACTTCCATCGGCCAGTTTAATGTTCGGAAGCTGAATCACCCCTATTTTTTTTCGAATCTCCGCCTGGATTTTAAACGTTCCCAGCGGAATGTGCTCGTAGGGAATCTCCTTGTAACGTAAATAATTTTCAAGCTTTCCGGTGAAATAAGAGATTTTGGATCCAAATACTTTCAGGGGTAAATAGTCTGCTTTTATCACTTTCAACCTCGATGATCGGTTTTTATAGATTGCCTGTATTTACTGGTACTCACGCAGGACAAGGACATCGAAATTTGGCTTACTGAAGACCAGAGCTCTGTTTTAACCTTCTGGACTCAGTCTGACTTGGATTCAGTCTGCTCGATCTCAGAGAAACAATTTTATATCATTTTGATTGGCTGAGAATTCAAGCTCCAATTAGATAGCGACTATTTCAGCCAAGCTTTCTTAAAAATATACTTTATATGACCTGTTCATCGTAGCCTGGTAGTAGAGGCCCACCAGAGAATCTTCTTCTGCATGGTAGTAAAGCGTATACATTGACCCTTCATAGCCTTTATCTTGAAACTTGATGAAGAGCCGGATATAGCCTTTATGTATTGAGATTCCAGCCTCTGCGACATGAATAGGGCGGGGATTGAAATATTCCGCTGTCACCTGGCCAGCCGGCTGAACATGACTGACCCTGATAACATAGTTCCCGTCTGTTCGTTGCCATTCACCCGCCATGATGCTGAAATTATCTGCCGCAAACCCGATTCCTGAAAACAGTATGGTTGCTGATAAAATCGCAGCCAGTTGCACCACTGCTTTTTTCACATTCATCATAAACGCCCCTGATTAAAAAGTCGAATTGAGACCTACCAAAATTTTACCCCCTGTTAGACATGCCGAACACATCATTCCTGGCAGCTTTTTTTTTCTTTCGTTAAATAGTACTGTTACCCTGAGATGAAACTTTGTCAAGTACCTCCCCATCTTCAAATACAATGTTGTTCTCAGTTAATTTAGTCTGGGATGAGTCACCCTGAAGATTAATGCGGCTCTTTTTCTTGACGGTTTGTGAAAGAAAGTTCAAGGGGATAAGTGAGATTTTATCTTTCAACTGTTAAAGAGGCATATCGGCACATTGAGAACAATCCCGGTATTCGGAAATGAACGGGGGAAGAACATGAATGAATTCGGTTTAATTTAATTAGGTGACAGCATACCTATTTCATCCATTCGACTAATTAGGTGACAGCATACCTATTTCATCAGGCATCCAACCTGTCGGTGTTAATTAGGTGACAGCATACCTATTTCATCAGGCATCCAACCTGTCGGGATGAGAAAGCTGGACTAATTACTGGACGATCGCCCCAACTCCTTTTTTGTATCATTGGTCTTGCAAAGATTGGCGCAATCTCATCGCTGATCAACCCCAATTTGCGGCAGGCGGTGCTGGAACACTGCGCGACTATCGAACCGACCCAGACCTATATCATTGATGACGAGTTGCTGGATGCCTTTGAGGAGGTCCGCCCCAATCTCAACATGCACCCTTCCTCAACCCTGTACTTCGCGGCCAATAGAGGAGACAAACCGGCACCGGACGGGTATATCGATCTAAAAACAGAACTGGATGGAGCGGCAGTTGCCACCCCCCCCCACCACGATGAAGATGCAGGCCCGGGACCCGTTCTGCTTCATCTTCACTTCCGGAACGACCGGGAAGCCCAAGGCAGCAATCATGAAAAACCAGCGCTGGCTGGGAACATCATTGGGCTTCGGAGCAGGCCTGGGATTGAAATCCGGGGACACCACCTATATTCCCCTGCCATTTTGCCACAGCACTGCTTTAGTCACTGTCTAGGGACCGACAGCGACCAGCGACCAGCGGCGCTGCAGCGTTGATGCGCCGGAAATTCAGTGCCAGTCACTTCTGGAAGGATGTGAAAAAGTACAATGTCACAGCCTTCGGTTATGTGGGAGAGTTGTGCCGGTATCTCGTGAATCAGCCACCCCAGCCCGAAGAAAAAAATAATTCGGTGCAGAAGATTTTCGGTAACGGCTTGCGGCGTAATATCTGGATGGAGTTTAAGAACCTGTTCGGCATTTCCATCATCCAGGAGTTCTATGCCGCTTCAGAGGGCAATATTGCATTTGTCAACATGATGAATCTGAATTGTACGGTGGGGATTGGATTCGCCCCCTACGCACTTATCAGGTATGACGTTGATAATGATGAGCCGGTACGGGAGGCCAATGGATTTTTGCAGCCCGTGAAAAAAGGGGAAGCGGGACTGCTGCTGGGGAAGATCGATGAGAAAAACCGCTTTGTCGGGTACACCAGTAAGGAGGCCTCCGAGAAAAAGATTTTGTGGGATGTTCTGGAAAAAGGAGATGCCTGGTTTAATACCGGAGATCTGTTCAAGGAGATTGGGTATAAACACGCCTAGTTTGTGGACCGGGTCGGGGATACCTTCCGCTGGAAAGGCGAAAACGTTTCCACCACTGAGGTGGAGGAGGTGGTGGCCGCCCAGAAGCAGGTCAAGGAATCAACGGTTTATGGCGTCAAAATACCGGGAACAGACGGTCGGGCCGGAATGGTATCGATCATTTCCCATACTGACCTGAAACGTTTTGATTTCAAAACCTTTAGTGCCGGCTTCAAACAGGGTCTCCCTTCCTACGCGGTTCCGGTCTTCCTTCGCTTCCAGGAGGAGTTCGAAGTCACGGCAACCATGAAACGACTCAAAGCAAGGCTGCAGGAGGGAGGCTTCAATCCGGATGAAGTGAAGGACCCCCTGTATGTAATGCTGCCCGGCAAGACTGAATACACCGAGCTCACCCTGAAAGCGTACGCCAGTATTGAGGCCGGAAAATACCGCTTTTAATCTGCAGCGGGATCAAAGGAGGCAGCCCAGCCCCCTCCTCTCTCCCTATTTTCCCTGCCTGATGGAGATCCCCTTTCCAAAGTCAAATAACAGCGATCTTTGTTGTCATAATCAACATATTTCATTTCAGGGACAGGTGAATCATGATTGCCTCACTAATTTGATGCATTTCCTTATCAGACAGAGCTCCAATAAGCTTAACAATTCTCTGTTTATCGAGCGTTCGGATTTGATCTGCTTTTACCTTTGAGATTTTTGGAAGGTTGCCTGTTCCCTTCGCAAGTAAAACTTCAAATGGATAAATCTTTTTTAGATTTGTTGATGTTAGAGGCAAGACAGACACAGTTCCCGAATACCGATTATTCACATTATTCGAAACAACGATAACAGGACGGGTTTTGGAAATTTCGTGACCAATGACAGGATCGAGGTTGGCCAGATAGATCCCTTTTCTCTCAATATTCATCCCAGTTCTCCACATCGATATCTGTGAACTCTCCCAACATATCGATACTTTCATGATATCTGTTTTTGTATCCCTCTTCCAACAACATTTCCAGTTTTTCCATTTTTTGCTGATCCAACTTCTGCTTAATCGCTTCATTAATAAAGGCACTGCGTTTTCTGGGGCTTGTCAGCTTTTGCAGGTCTATAGCCAAATCTTTCTGGATCGTAATATTCATCCGTATGGTTTCCGTCGTCATTGGAATCTCCATTTTTGATATTGCGTTTATTAATAAGTCAATCTTAGCAATTTTACGCACACACTACAACACAAAATATTGCATGAATATTACAAGTTTTTATGACCACAATAAGTCCCATAAAAAGAAACAGTTTATTGCGGCCTTTAATTAATTAGTGTCTGAACGGAAAGCCCCTTTTTCAGGGACCATAAAAAATCAACAGCAGCATAGCGATGGATTCATAATTAGGTAACCATTAATTAGGTGACAGCATACCTATTTCATCAGGCAGATATAATTCATAATTAGGTGACAGCATACCTATTTCATCAGGCGGCATAATTAGGTGACAGCATACCTATTTCATCAGGCGGTGATCGCCGGATACAGGCACATTTTTAGGCGTTGACTTTTGGCCTTCCCGCTTTTTGAAGCGTGAAAGTTCGACCAGTCATCAATTCCGCTTGTTTTATAAAAGCAGCGCTTCCAATAGGCCTTCCGACTCTGAAATGGTGTCTTAAGGTTTCAATCTCTGCAGGTTCCGACCCTAACCACTTTGACCAATTACTGGGGCTACCTATCCCTTGATATTTTGTCTTGATTAGTGGGTCTTTTTTAGAGATACCCAAATGATAACTCGCACTTGACCAACGATACATTTCGGCTCGCTCACATATCTTTGCTCTAACAGGATTCCGCTCAACATAGCGCGCAGCAGCTAAAAAATGTGAGCCATCTAATGGACAGGAATAAAACCGACCCTGAAATAGATGTCCACGAGTATTTGTTCGCAAATTGATATGTCGAGTGTAGAGCCTGTGAGCGTCGCCAATTCCTCTTCTAAGTGAATCTTCATGTGAAGGAATCACCAATAAATGGATGTGATTTGTCATCAGGCAATAAGCAACAAACGTCAGCCCAACCCTTTTACTCTGTTTTTCCAGGAGAGAGATGTATTCAATTCGATCATCCTCCTCGAAAAAAATATCCATAGACCGGACACCTCTTTGCGTTACGTGGTGTACAATCCCTGGTAGCACGACTCTCGCTAATCTACCCATCTTTTACCTTGCTTGATTGATATCGTTACTGAAAAAACTTCTTCTTACTTCTTTGTTTCAAAAAAATAGGTATGCTGTCACCCTATTTTGCTTATTTAGTCTGCATTTTTTTTTTGAATGCAGGAAATGCTAAGTAAGATCTGTGAATTTAGCGATCTGTCGGTGTTGTTCCGGAGCGGATGAGTCGTGTTTCAGTAGGAATAAGGTAGCCTGTAGCCATTCTCTCCGCTGCATCCGGTCGATCGCAACCAGTTTCCCGCCACCTTGCTGTTCTTTGTAGATCCGGCGCAGACGATTGGAAATTTCTTCAATATCAGAGCCGGCGTCGAGCCAGACTTGAAGTTCATCTTCAAAGGCCTGATAGGCATTCTCAGTAAGCTCAGCAATTAAGTGTTTATTCTCTTCTGATGATAGAACTCCTGGATCCTCACCAATGGAATAGCCGAGCTTTACCAGCAGGTCGCGATCGGCCAAAAGCGCGTTGGGAACTATTCTGCAGCCCAGAAACTCTTCACCATGCCCTGGTTTGACTCGAATCAGCGAAAACCCTTTCTTCAACGCTTCCTTTGCATCCACATCCTGATCGCGAGGATCATCCCAGATGATTCTCCTTCCAGCCATTCTTTCTTTGAAGTAGTAGAAAGCGTATTTCAACATGAGCGGAATCATTCTCAGGTTTTTATCGAAGACAGGGCCTGTCATCAGCCACAAATCACCTGAAAAGATTATATCTTCTGTTGATGGTTTGTGATTTACATCGGAACCGTTATGTTCAACAACCGGGCTCTGCGAATAACGGACAATCAACTGATCAGGGCTGTGGGTCGTGTTATGGTCCGGGCAGGCTAGAATTTCCAGCTTCCCCGACAGTCCGATGGGAATGTTGTCACCTAAGCGTGGGAAACGGATTCCTTCAATTTCTACTGCATGTTTGTCATCAGGAACCCGGTATTCAATCTGACTCTCCCGCAGTCGGCTGGGGTCAAGTTTTCCCAGCCAGAGCTTTTCCTGGGGAGTGAGATCACCTTCGACAAAACTTTTGAAGCCAGCATGCACCACAATTTTAGCACCAGAGAGCAGAGCCAGCTGACGAGCCAACCCGCAGTGATCAATGTGCCGATGGGTAATGATGATATTTTCAATTAATGCCAGATCAATCTGGTTTTGCCTGAGAATAGGCAGGATCCGGTCTTGATGTTCCAGATAGCCGGTGTCGATGAATGTATGTTTAATTTGACCATCTGTTTCGTAGCTGAAAACAAAAATGTTGGCCCCATGACGAAAATAGAATTCAGTCAACACTGAATTTTGATCGTCTAGTTTTTCGACCCTTACTTTGTGAGGATATTTTGAGAGCACGTTAATTTAGTCCTTTGATTTTGAGCATGATTTATTGATATTTACGATGATTCGTCGAGTGGAACTCGGGGAAACGGAGGTATTTGTGATGACAAATATACGTTTTCCGGTATGACACCGTCAACATCTGACATCCTGGGACCCAAAAAACACGCTTCAAAAAATAGGTATGCTGTCACCCTATTTACATTGTCACCCTATTTACACCTTAGGCATATTTGGTATGCTGTCACCCTATTTACATATTTGGTATGCTGTCACCCTATTAAAATTAATTTTTCTCCTGTTAAATTCTCAATTTATCTTGAATTGTCAAACCATTGTTCCTATCCGGATCAAAGGTCTAAATTGTTTGTTTTTCGAGTGACTTTGCAGATTTCAGGCTCTTTCCGGACTTTTATTTCTGCCCCCTTTATTCGCCCATCAGCATGGTGTTAAAAAATATTTGGACAGATCTGATAATATATGAAAATAATAGGTATCGACACCTAAAAGCGAATTCTCTGACAACGCTTGAAAAAGGAGATGACCTCACTCCTGTTGGTTCATTCACTGAAAAAGCAAGGTGTTCCAAGCTTGAGTGATTAACTCACCGGTGTCTGCATAATCAAATCTGTCCCGGATCGAGCTTGCCACAAACTTCGGAAGGCTCCGACGTAAGCAAACAGAACAAATCAACACAGACAACAACCATGGCTCAAGCAAAGAAATCACCTGCCAAGGCGAAGCGCGCCAAAGGCGAGAAGCCACACAGCAAAGGGACTAAGACGGAAACCCGGGACAAAATATTGACCGCCGCCCGACACGTTTTCAGCAATTACCCTTACCACTCGGCCAGTATTCGGACAATTGGAAAACTGGCTAAAATTGAACATCCGTTAATCAGCTACTATTTCCCCAACAAAGCAGATCTGTTTCAGGCAGTCTTCGGGGAAGTACTTAAGAACCAACATCAGCTGGAAAAGAAGTGGCTGGAAGAGGTGAAATCTATGTCACCCGCTCGGGGATTGTCAATTTTTCTTGATCATCACCTGGACAACTATCGGTTGCATCCCGAGATTTTACACATGATTGCCCTGAACATGATTCAGTCTGAAGACTCCGAACCGATTCCGGGATATGATCTGATTCAGAATGCCATTGACGGCTCTGTCCAAATTTTTATGGAGACGGTCGAGCTATCGGCTCCAGAATACGAAATCGAGATGTTCTGCCGCGTCATGATGAATCATATGGTCAGTTTCCTGGGCGCTTCAAAATTTCACGCTGCCAGTTTGAAAATGGATCCAAGCAGTATTCAGTATTTGAACTGGGTCAAAGACGCCGCTCTCTATGCGCTGTTACCCCGTCTGAAGATGATGGTGAAACGGCGTGGATCCAACACCGATCAGACTCCCCGATGAGATCAGGCTTTCCTGATTAGCTTATTCATCCGGGCCTAATCATATCGGGCCAGGCTTTCAAGCAGCCACTCCCCGGCCCAGACCGTTCGACCATCACTAAACTTAATCAGGTAGGGGTTACCTGTCAGGGAAGACTTGGAGGCCAGTTTTTCAATAAACATCTCCGCCGTCCATTTTTCTTTGTCAGGAGAAAACCAGCTGTTCAGCGCATTTTTCATTTTCAATTCAAGATGGGCAACCGCTTTTTCAGGTGTGTGAGCAACCCCGTTTCGAATGAAGACGCCGTCGACCCGGCTGATCTGATTCAGCAGAAAACCGATCCTTTCCTTTTCGAATTGCCAATCGCCCATCAACGGCAAGGCAAAAAATATCAAAAAAAGTATCAGGCCCTTTTTCATACAATTTCCGAAAAGCTGCAGCAATGTCCGGTTAGGTTTTTGCAGTTCAATCGTTGAATGATAAAACCCGTCTCTACGCATAAGGATTCAAAGATTTTCTAAGTTTGCTTCACGAAAAACGGCCAAACTCGCCGGCCTCGCTCAAACATGGCTTATTTTCGCTACGCGAAATTAAGAAAATCTAATAAATCCTTATAAGCGCGATCCAGGCTTCATCATTCAACTTTCTGCAAAAACCTAAGCGGACATTGCTGGAATAAATACAGGTTTATCGAATCTGTATTTTAGTGTCAAAGGGACGATTTTGGCAATGGTGATGTCCCACGACTTCATCGGCATGGGACGCGGAGGTAATGTGACAGAGTTTGATCCTGTTTGTATAATGAAGCTCTTGACAGCAGGAAACCGATCGTTGGAAACAGTGCCACAAACGGATAGAGAATGACAGGTTTAAACAAGCAGTGGACTCGTAGACAGTTTATGAAAGCCGCTTCATTTCTGGCCTTGCAGCCTCTGCTCGGATGCTCAACACAGGTGCTACCCATGGAAGGAAAACCACCCCATCATACCGCAACCGGATTTCGCAACTATCCTGTCATGCCCCCACATGGTACCCCGGGGTTCAGCTTTATGTTCAATCGGATGAAGGCCTTCTTCAGCAATCCGGAAATACCTTCTGATCATACGATCAGTGAGCCGCGGGCCATTGCAGACTTTCAGCGCAGTTCAGGAGAGCTGTCTGTGACCTGGATCGGACATTCCACCTACCTTCTAAAAACAGGCGGTAGAACCCTGCTGCTGGATCCATATCTAACGGACCTTGCCAGCCCTTTGCCTGTCGGCCCAAAACGCTATGTCCCGCCGGGCATCTCGCTGAAAAATCTACCCCCGATTGACGGCATCATCCTGTCCCACAACCACTATGACCATCTGGACGAGAACGCCGTGGAAAACCTGCCGGGAAAAGAGAACATCCAGGTTTTCGTGCCCCTGGGAATGAAATCATTCTTTACCGAAAGGGGGTATGCCCAGGTCAGTGAACTGGATTGGCACGAATCTATCGAGATGGACGGGCTGAAGCTGACCGCACTGCCAGCCGTTCATTTTTCCAGTCGCTGGCTCAATGACCGCAACGAGACACTCTGGTGCTCATGGGCGATCCAGTCATCATCCGCTAGTTGCTACTTTGCAGGGGATACAGGGTATTCACCCACGTTGTTCAGAGAAATCGGGAATTCATTTCGGTCGTTCGATATGGCCATCGTTCCCATCGGGGCTTATAATCCCCAGAACGTTATGAAAGCAGTGCACACAAATCCTGAAGAGGCCATCCAACTGGCTAACGACATCAGGGCAGATATCATCGTGCCATCCCACTGGGGAACGATTGAACTGACAGATGAACCCCATTGGGAGCCACCGGAAAGATATCGGAAATTCGCTGTCAAAAATGGTATTTCAGACAGTCGCGCCTGGATCATGAAAATCGGAGAGACCCGAACGGCGTGAAATGTCACAAAATTCTCTCCTGGCTGAATTATCTGCTGGCAGGAGATCCAAAAAACCGCTAGGGTCAAAAAAATCAAAATCACATGGGGTCAGGCTTTCCTGACCCCCAAAAATAATATATGGAGGGAGACGTGGAAGCAGCAGCCAACGGACAGGCTTATCAACAGTATTTTTCAAAGCAGCATGACCTGTTACGCAAAGCAGTGAGGGATTTCGTTAAAAAGGAGATTACGCCCCATGTGGAGGAGTGGGAAGAGGCGGGTGATTTTCCCAGGGAACTATATAAAAAGATAGGGGATCTGGGGTATAACAGTGTCTCATATCCAGAGGAGTACGGCGGATCTGATGGGGACTGGTTTGAGAATATTGCTGTTCTTGAGGAGTTTTGCCGTTGCAGCTCTTTCGGGTTGGTGGCCAGTCTTTTCTCCCACGGCATCGCCCTGCCCCCTATCATCAAACATGGTACTCCCGAACAGAAAGAGAAATTCCTGCGCCCGATTATCGCAGGTGATCGTATCGCCGCGCTGGGGGTGACAGAACCCAGCGGCGGATCCGATGTGGCCAGCCTGAAAACAACAGCGGTGCGGGACGGGGACCATTATATCGTCAACGGCAGCAAAACATTCATCACCAGCGGTGTCAATGCGGATCAGCTCACTTGCGCCGTGCGGACCGGCAGTGAAGGTGCTCACGGGATCAGTCTGCTGATTATCGAGAGCGACAGCCCCGGCTATTCGGTTTCGGACAAAATGAAGAAGATGGGCTGGTGGGCTTCGGATACCGGCGAGATCTACTTCGACAACTGCCGGGTTCCCGTCTCCAACCGCATTGGAGAAGAGAACAAGGGGTTTTATTATCAGATGGAGAACTTTCAGATGGAACGGCTGGGAATGGCGATTGAGTGTAACATGATCTCCGAACTCTGCCTGGAGGAGTCTCTCAAATACGCGAAAGAGCGAGAAGCCTTTGGCAAGGCCCTCTCCGGTTTTCAGGTCACCCGTCACAAATTGTCTGAGATGGCAACACTGCTGGAAGCCAGCCGAGAGTTCACCTACCGGGTGGGAGCCATGGTCAACGCTGGCGAGTACAAAGTTAAGGAGGTCTCCATGGCCAAAAACTTTGCCTGCCAGGTGTCGGACAAACTAACCTTCGACGCCACCCAGATATTTGGTGGCTATGGTTTCATCCGCGGTAACGTGGTGGAAAGACTGTTCCGGGACAACCGCATCATGTCCATCGGTGGCGGTACCACCGAAATCATGAACGAGATCATCTCCAAGCATATTGTTTAATCAACAAGACGCCCGGAGGATTGAAGCAACGTAGCAGTCACATCTACTGGATCATCTTCTTGACTTTGCTGGAGATGGCAATGCGACCGTCGTTAACATATGATTCATGGTTTGAGACTATTTTTGCAGGGTTGTATCGATAATTGACCATCAATCCTGCAGACTGGCTCAGTCCCCTGGGTGACAGATCGGCCCCCCAATTAATCTTCTCAATCTCCGCCCCGTTCCCCAGATGAAACCGTGTCACTGGATCAAAAGGTCGGTTGCGTTTCTTTTCCTGGCTCAGGTACCGGGCACACAACGGTAAAAGCTTACTCTTCAGAGATTGTCGAACCGAAGCGCTGCTGAACCAATCCTCATCTTCGATCAGTTTCAACTCCGCTTTCGAAAACACGGTTGATTTTCGTTTGAGATAATCCTTGTTCAGCCACTTCAAGAAATTTGGAATCGGGGAGAGGGTACAGTAGTTTTTTATGTGGGGCATTTCATGATTGATGGAGTCGACAACCTGTTTGATTAGAAAGTTGCCGAAACTGATTCCTTTTAGACCATCCTGACAGTTACTGATTGAGTAAAAGATTGCGGTATCCGGCTGTGGGCTATTGCGGCCGGTTTTTCTTAAACTGAGCAGCGGTTCTATATTACTCGCGACGCCTTTCGAAAATGCGACTTCCACGAATATCAACGGATCGTTGTGCAGGGCCGGGTGAAAAAAGGCAAAGCATCTGCGGTCTTCCGCCAGGCGCCTTCTCAAGTCTGGCCAGCCCTTAATCTCGTGCACCGCTTCATGGGCGATCAGTTTTTCCAATATCACCGCCGGTGTATTCCAATCAATCCGTTCGAACTGGAGGAATCCCCTGTTAAACCAGGATGTCAACAGGTGGATGAGGTCATTTTCCAACGGTCCAAAGACCTTATTCTTTTTTATCTCCTGCAATAGGATTTCCCGCATCTCGACAAGAGCGGATGTGCCTCCGGGAGCGATATTCAATAATCTCAGCAGTTCCAGTCGGGGTGTTTCCACTGCTCGACTCAGATGATACAGGGTCTCGATATCCTGATGCTTTAAATATTCTTGAGCTGCCTGGCTGATTGTCTCCGGGTTCGGCCCGAAATTTTCTGTCAGCATGAGAAGGAAACCGGTTTTTTCAACGGAGGTCATCTTGTTAAATGCATCGACGATCTCTTTAGCGAGCGCTGTTCCTGATGCTTCCCCTTTCCGGCTGAGTAAGGTTTTGCACATTTCTTCAACGGAGGCCAGTGAATACTTCTTTCTGGGGTTTTCCAGATAATTCCTTCCCAGATCAGCAATCACCTCAAGCATTTGATTCATCCATTCCTGTACTGCCATAGCAATGCCTCATCCTTTCAATTGGTTTAGGGTTGGCTCAAAAATATCAAATCTTGCCCTCAGCCCTTCTTTTTTTGAACCATTTCGTTTCACCATAGAGTATTTCAGAACATTCAGGGCAGACACTGTGGCTGAACAGAGCTTCAGAGTGTTTTTCAATATACGTTTCAATCTGGTTCCAATACCCTTTGTCGTCACGAATTTTTTTGCATTTAGCACATATAGGCAACAGTCCCGTCAGTGTATTTATATTATCCACAGCATCCTGAAGCTCTACGATCAATTTTTCCCGTTCTTCCTCTGCCTGCACACGCTGAGCGATCTCCCTCTGCAGACGTCGATTCCAGATCAGAATAACTGCCAGGATCAGAATCGCTATGGAAACCGCCAGCAGGACCCATTTTATTACATCCGCTGTCTGTATTCCGTATTCATACCGAACGGAGAGCCACCTGTTGCGAATCACAGTATGTTGCTCCGGTGGCATAGCGTCAAGTGCTTTGTTAATAATCCCCACAAGCTGCGGCCAGTCTTTGCGAACGGCCATGTGTAAATTGTAGTTGCCGTAGGGCGTCGGGGCAGCAATTTTAAGATTGGACAGACCGTTTTTTTGAATGAGGTAGCTGGCAGCCGCCAGGTTTTCAATAGCGGCATCAGCCTGCCCGAAAGAGACAGCCTCAAGACTTTGGAGCGGAGAATTCACAAAATAGGGAAGAATGTCTATCTGGTCACGCTGCAACCATGCATAGGTTGAAATTCTTTTTATCACCGCAATTTTTTTGCCATACAGATCATCAAGCCCCCCAATAAAGGGAGCTTCCTTCCTGCTGATAATCACCAACGGAAAAGAGAGGTAGGGGTGTGAAAAACTGAGATATGCTTCACGATCAGATGTAATTGCCGCACAGGAGATCAGATCAATTTCCCGACTTTGTGCTCTCTTGAGGACTTCCGGCCAGGGCAGGTCTTTTTGTATCTCCGCCTCTACCCCGAGGGATTTCAGGACAATACGAATGTAATCGGCGGACATGCCCTTCAAAGCACCGTCTTTTTCATAATAATGAAAAGGTGGAAAAGAGCGTGGACCCGCAATTTTTATTTTTGGATGATCCTGCAGCCAGGATTTTTCCTGCGGTGTCAGCACCAGCTCTTTCTTCAAGGCGGCTGCTCTTTGCTCTGTTAAGTCGCTCTCGGTATTTGCAAAAACCGAAGGCAGTACGATAATTACGCAAATCGCGGAGAGACAAAACATCAAAAACAGCGATATCCCAGGGATACATTTTTTTGTGTATGTCATCGCAATTTCAGCAAGGATAGGTGTGATGTTGTCTGTTCCACGTGATTGGCGAGTGTCTTATTTTTCTTTGTTAGCCGTTATACTACCAAATTTACATAAACAACTCAAAAGCTTTCTGTCACGATCGAAATTATTCCAACCTGAGATCAATATCAAAAAGAACTGATCAACCATCCGGCAGTTTAAGCTTTATCAACACGGTTTATACTATCTACGGCTGAATAACCGTTTGGGTATCGTTGTTTGAGTTTATCAATATTACCCTGCATGATTTCTCCCATGTCAACCTCAAGCTTTGTACAAAGTGCTGCAATATACCAGAGAACGTCACCCAACTCCTTTTTCAGCTTTTCCCTGCCCAATCCATGCTGATGGAAAATTCCTTTTTTAACCATCTCGGCCACCTCACCGGCTTCACTTGCCAAACCTAAAGCATTCCAAACAAACATGATATCTTCATCCGGAATGTTAAAACCGGGGCTGTTAATCAGTGTTCTGGCAGCCTGCTACTGGTAATCTGACGCATTCATCTATTTAAGCTCCTGATGTGTTTTCATCTCTGATGCGGTTTTCGATTCTGACAACTCTCCTCTCATTTCTAAGCCTCAAATCCATACCACAAAAACTGCAAGTTCCCGTGACATAGATGCTCTTGCATACCTCACCACAATCGCAAATGACGTCCTCGAGGACTGTCTTTTTCCATGACTCCGGACTACAGTCAGGACAGTCCGGCCTCAGGCATTCACATTTATCCCTCATCATTCAGGTTCTTTTTAATGTTGTTACTCTCTTTTTTGGGTATACCATGAGAGTGAAGCCAGGCGCTCGGGCTTTAAAATTCCTTGATGACGTTTGCCCCTGATTACCCAGGTGGGGTAGGAGTTGATCTTTTCCCTGATACAGGCAGCTGCCTTGGGTCCACTCTTTCCCTGTGGGGAGCACTCTACATAGGGAAGTCTTTTTGCTGAGGCCTCGAACAGATCCTTCTGCTCCTTGCAGGCAGGTCACCAGTCGGCGCCGTAGAACACAGCCTGCTCCCGGGTCAGGTGTGCAGCCAGGCCTTTAAGATACTGGTCCTCGGGTCCGGCCATTGGATCGAAAACGCCGCTGTAATGCAAATGCATGCCACCCACCATGATGGCTGTGATGATAACGGTCTGTCTCGCGAAAGCAGCAAAGTGCAGTTTTGACAATTTCTGCGACCTTTGGAATGTGACCACCCCAAAGATGATGGTCATAATGGTAAAAGAGGCGATGCAGTAGAGGCAGGCTGCCTGAATGACAAGCAGTGAAATGATCATTAAATACATGCTGTAGCCGAGGCCTATCATTGAGATGGTCCAGGCTGATTTCCAATGTGTCCCGGGTTTACGCACCTTGACACCAATATAAAACAGTGTACTGTACATGAGGAACCCCCAGAAGGCAGTGGGCAGGCCCAGAAACGTTCCCCATCTGCTCTGCTGGACAACATCACAGAGACTTCCGTCACTACACAACAGCGCCGCTTCACCCAACCATCCGGAAACAGACAGGTAAGCGGTCAATATCATGCCTGCTGCTGCCAGTCCGGTCAGGACCCAATTTGGTTGCGCCATCATTTGTGGTGGCGACTTTTTTTTCTTCTTTCGCTCCTCAGGGAGTTCCTGCCTGGTCGTTTTTTCCCGTGCAACCTGTTTTTTCTGTGCTGCAGGTTTGCTTTTCTTTTTCTTGCTCAATTTGATGTCCCTCTGGTTTTCGAATATACAAAAATCTGCTACAGAAAGAAAAAATGCAACTATTCAACTTGATACCCTCGACTCCGGAAAAGTGGTGAATAGTTACCAATTCTTAAGCTGATGACATTGATAGAATCGTTACTATTGATTTTTATTATAGTCCCCACCGGGGGAAAAAACAACTCCAGGAACGGTACACCAACATCTTTGGCATTGTTTCTGTTCATTCTCCGATAAAGGACTTGACGATCAATATCGGAGTTAATAACACTTAGGGATCGTTCAAAAATAACTTCACATAATCTATTTGCATAGGGATCGTTAAAAGATAACTTCACTTAATCTGATTGAAAAAATCCCAAAAGCCGGATATTTTGCAAACAGAAGGTGAACTAATCTTTTAACCGACCCTGAAGTACTAAAAACACTGGACATTTTGCAAACAGAAAGTGACGCCAACGTGTAGGGGTAGGGACGTAGTTGCGATATTGCGATTTAAATTCAAATCGCAACTCCCTCAGTACTTGAACAAATCGCAAAATCGCAACAACGTCCCTCAGTACACGCCTCCGGGGGACTTTACTACATCAACATTTCCAGGGAGAAACCATGGACATCTGGATGATTTTGCAAAGGGCAATTTCTCTGTATCCCGATAAAACAGCTCTGGTGGACGGTGATCAAGCCTTCACCTATACCCGGGTGGGCGAACGAGCAGCGGCTTTGGCTTTGCTCTTTCAGCAAAAGGAGGTCAAAGAGGGAGACCGTATCGCCGTACTTGAATATAACTCCCATCAATTCATGGAGACCTATTATGCGGCAGCCGGAAGCGGGGCTATTCTCTGCCCGCTTAATTACCGCCTTTCCGCAAAAGAAATCGCCTTTATTCTAAAGGACTCCGGGGCGAAATGGTTGCTGGTAAATTCGTCCTTTGCTCCCCTGGTTGTTGATATTCTGCTGGAATACCCCCCTTTGGAGGGTATTCTCTGGATAGGCAACCAGCCTTCTCTGACGGTAGACCTTCCGATGTTCGAATATGAAGAGATCGTCAACTCCCCGGCAGTTGATTTCCAGCCGGCCACCGTAGAGAAAGATAAAACAGCCCATTTGTACTATACCAGCGGCACAACCGGCAAGCCCAAAGGGGTGATGTTGACAAACCGAAACATCTGCCTCCACGCATTGGGTACCATCGCTGAACTAAAGCTGGTTGATGCTGACGTTTGGGGTCATATCGCCCCGATGTTCCATCTGGCGGACGCCTGGGCTGTATTTGCCATTACCTGGGTCGGCGGACGCCACGTGATGGTAAAAAATTTCGACCCCGAGACCGTCATGGGCACCATTGAGAAGCAACGCATTACCATCAGCAATCTAATCCCGACCATGCTGAACCTGATGGTAAAGCACCCCCGTATTGGTGCATACGACTATTCCAGTTTTAGAGTGATTCTCAGCGGCGGGGCGCCTATCGCCCCTGAATTGGTGCGCACGATTATGGAAGCATTTGGTTGCGACTATATTCAGACCTACGGTATGACCGAGACCAGCCCCTATCTGACCTTGAGCATACTGAAAGAGCACCTGCAGAACCTGCCAGCGGAAGAGCAGATGTTTTACAAAGTTAAAACCGGTCGTCCATTCGTGGCTGTGGAACTCAAAGTAGTCGATCTAGACGGAGTGCCGGTCGTTCCTGACGACCAACAGGTTGGAGAGATATGGGTCAGGGGAGACACTGTGACACCCGGATACTGGAATCGCCCGGAAGAAACTGAAACCGCTTTCCATCAGGGTTGGCTCTGCACTGGGGATTTGGCGGTGGTTGATTCAGAAGGATATGTGAACATTGTCGATCGAAAAAAAGATATGATCGTCAGTGGGGGTGAGAACATCTATTCCATTGAAGTGGAAAACGTGCTCTATATGCACGCGAAGATACTGGAAGCGGCTGTATTCGGAGTTCCCGACCCGAAATGGGGCGAGGCGGTCAAAGCCGTGGTGGTCCTGAAAGAGGGAGAACACATTTCAGTAGCAGAGCTCCTTGGTTTCTGCAAACAACATCTCTCCTCTTACAAAGTACCGAAGTCCGTAGAGTTTATCACAGAGCTTCCCAAAACCGGATCGGGAAAGATAACCAAAAAAGTGTTACGCGAATCGTAGGCAAACCAGAAACGACTGACGCTGAGGTCGCTATTCCTGGAATGCTTTTTACATCTATGGCCGAAATGTAAAGGACTGGGGTCCCGGGACTGTCGCTTTGCGGGCCAGTTTCATCCAGCGACAGAGAATTGGCCTGGTGTCCCTGGGATCGATGATCTCTTCCACTTCAAAAAACTCCGCAGACCGAAACGGCGACCTGACCCTATTCAGTCGCTCCGTAATCCCCGCCAGATGGGCGTCATAATCATCCGCTTCTGCCAGTTCGGCTTTATACGCCACTTCAATCCCCCCTTCAATCGGAAGTGAACCCCAATCCCCGGAAGGCCAGGCGTAGCGAAAATGGTGACTGCCGGATTTGTGATTCGTTGCACCGGCGACGCCAAAGGCTTTGCGCAGAACAATACAACAAAAGGGAACCCTGGACTGAGCCAACGCAGCCAATGTCTCAGAACCATGGCGGATGGTGCCTGATTCTTCGGAATCCTTGCCAATCAAAAACCCCGGACAATCTTCCAGATGTATCAGCGGCAGGTGGAAGGTGGAGGCCAGATCGATAAAACGGGTGAGCTTGCGGCAGGAATCTGCCATCCAGGCCCCGGCATAAACCTCAGGATCTTCGGCAAAGAACGCCACAGGAACCCCATCCAACCTCGCCAGACAACAAATGATAGAACGACCCCATTGCGCGCCAATTTCGAAGAGGGACCCCCGGTCCACCACGGATTCGAGAATCGATCTCATTTGATAGGATTTTCGCGGGTTGCGGGGAATGATCTTCAGCAACGCCTCGTCTCTGCGCTCGGGATTGTCATCGGAGTCCAAAACCGGTGGCAATTCGTCGCTGTTGCCCGGAAGATAGGAGAGAAAGTGGCGTGCCCGGTCAAACGCTTCAGCCTCGGTTTGAGCCTCATCATCAATAGCACCGTTGCGTGTGTGAATCTGTGAGTGGCCCAACGCCTCCTTGGTCACCTTTCCCATGCCTGCCATTTCCACCAGGGCCGGACCCGCAATCATCATCTGCGCCGTATTGCGAACGATAATGGAATAGTGACTGGTGGTTACCCGGGCGGCCCCGATACCGGCGACTGATCCCAGCGCCAGAGAGACCGAAGGTGCCACCGCCAGATGATTCACGATGAGTTCCCAGCCATGAAGCTCCGGAATATAGGTGCGCCCTGCCATCTCGATGGTTTTGACCGACCCGCCTCCGCCCATTCCATCCACCAGCCGCACATGGGGTATTCTCATTTCGAGAGCCAGTCCCTCGGCACGAATTCGTTTGCCAAGAATAGATGCATCAGCCGACCCGCCACGTACCGTGAAGTCATCCCCGGAAATCACTACCGGCCGTCCATCAATATCTGCGGTCCCGAACACAAAATTGGAGGGCATGAATTCCTGCAGATTCCCAAGCTCATCATACGTCCCCCTGCCCGCCAGGGCACCGATTTCGTGAAAAGAGTCCGGATCCACCACAGCATCTATTCGCTCGCGTATGGTCATTTTACCAAACTCGTGCTGCCGTGAGACCTTCTCTTTTCCTCCCATTTGTTTTGCTAACGACGATCGGTGCTGCAATTCATCAATCTCTGGTTTCCAAATCACAATTGCTCCATTTTCGATTAAAAAGTAATCAAATCCATTCTGGTCTCTAAAGCAGCCGCTACGGCCAGTCCTCCTTCATAAAACAGGAATAATTTAGAGGTCGCATCGTGCAATATATACGATAAAACAGGAATTGGCCAATGTAATTGCATCGCTTTAGAGTCAGCTGAAAATGGACCGGAATTGATCTTACTTGACATAGTTCAAAAAAAGCGGAAAAATATTGCCAAAATATTAGTCAAATAAATAATTGGCTGACGAACGTTTGCAAAACGCATTAATCATCCCTGACGCCTTCTTATTTAAAACGGGATGAATGGGAAAGACTTTTTTGGATAACTCTGGCAAGCTTGAATGTAAACCGGTTATGAGGAGAGAAAAGAATGGACTCAGATTCAGGTAATGGTCAAGATGAAGGATTGGGGATAATGCGGGTCAAACAGGTAAAAAACAAGGCGCTGGTAGGCAAGCGTCGATCTCAGATTATGACAGCTGCACTGGATCTTTTTCTGGAGAAGGGGTATCACGCCACAACCATTCGGGATATTGCCCGACGATCCGGTGTGAATCAGGGGAGTTTATATGATTATGTACAAAATAAAGAGGATATTTTACGCATTCTGCTTGAAAAAATGCATCAACCACGCGATGAGTTTCCGACAGACAAGGTGGCGTTTCTAAAAAGGTTCAGCAGCTTAAAGGAATACCTCACCCAACAGTTCAAATATTCATGGACCGAAAACCGACGCGGTATTCTCCTGATCTATCGGATAACAAAATCTTTGAAGAAAGAAGAACTAAAAAAACTTTTGGGCAAAGATAGTGCCCTGGTTGATCAAATAACAGCCAGAATCGGGATGTTTATGGACGTTAAGGATGATGACAAACGCGTGGAAATCATCGCAAATATCATTCATTTCCTGAACGCCTTTCTCCCGCTGAGAGACTGGAATTTAAAGGAGTATGAATTTGATACCATACTCGAGGTGGTGGTGGAGATGATTCTGAAAATACTTGGTGTAAATGAGTGACCAATGGGACTATTGGTTTTACAACGTCCGGTTATTCATGGGCTCGTTTCCAGGTGCCATATTGAACCAGGCCCCGCATGACCTTGGCACAGTCCATGGGGTTGTCATAAAAGGGGATATTATGCCGCTTATAAATTTCAAACAGGGGACCTTCCAGCGGATGTTCGTTGGCGCAGATCAGCGGTATGTTAAACTTTTCAGGGATCAAAGCCGTCTTCTCTGCCAGATCAATGGCCCGAATCATTTTGTCGGGTCTCAGCCGCCGTTCAAAAGGTGTAATATGCGGCGTCATGATAATTCCATCTATATAGGCCTCGTTGGCAACAATCTCGGCGATCTGCTGGTAAGCGGGCATGTTTTTACGGGCAATGGAATCGATCGGATTAAGTGGTGGCGGGGCAAAATCATTCATCTGGGCCAGCAACTTGTCCTGGGCTTCCAGACTCATTTCTGGAAGTTCCATCCCCAAGTTGGCACACACCTCAGCGGTGGTCACACAAAATCCACCACCGGGTGAGATAACCCCAATCCGGTTGGACTTTGGAAGCGGTTGATAGCATAAGGCGTAGGCCACCCTGAACATCTCCATAAAATCATCAAAACGTAGCACTCCCGCTTGTCTGCAGGCCGCATCGAACACGGTATCATTCCCGGCCATGGAGGCGGTATGGGAGCGCACAGCTCGTGCCGAAGCTTCAGAAGACCCTGCCTTAAACAGAAGTATCGGTTTTTTTGGTGAAATCGATCTGGCAACCTCAAGAAACCGCCGTCCATCTTTGACGTCCTCGACATAAGCTGTAATAACCTCAGTAGTGGGGTCCTCTCCCAGATATTCCAGCAGATCGTTGAAATCGATACAGGCCTGATTCCCACAACTGATAAATTTGCTGGCCCCAAAGCCATTCTCGGCAGCTCCGTTATAAAAATACTCCCCCAACGTCCCACTCTGGGACAGAAAGGTAACCGGACCGCTTCTGAACTGCATCTCCCGTCCAAAAACGGTATTGACATTTCCTTCAGTGCTCCAGATACCCCAGCAGTTTGGCCCGATAAAATGAAATCCGGCAGCCTTACTTTTGGCCGCCAGCCTCTTTTGTAAATCTGCGCCATCTTCACTGATCTCCGCAAAACCTGCGGTAATAATAATTCCCCCTTTAACCCCATTTTTAATACAATCATCAATTACAGCAGAGATTAAAGACGTGTTGACGACAATAATCGCCAGGTCAACAGGTTCGGGGACATCATCCAGGCTGGCATAACATTTCACCCCCTGGACCTCTGTCTCCTTTGGATTAATCGGGTAAAACCGATGCCGATATCCTGCCAGCAGCATATTATGTACGGTGGAATACCCCCAGCGATACAGATTATTACTGGCGCCGATAATGGCGACTGATTGGGGTTTAAAGATCGCTTGCAATGATTCCTTCAGACGGGCATTCAATTTTTCCCCTGATTGGATATTGTTATAATTTTGTAATTGTTCAGCATGGCTCCGTCGAGCGGATCATGATTCAAAACACGCATGAATCCATCCCCTCGACTCCGGAAAAGTGGAGAATAGTTGCGTAATTTCTTCGTCCTTCATTAGGTTCGTGAGAGCGCTATAGATCAGACTGAAGGCGGCCTTCAGTCTGCAGCTGAACTGTACCGTTTTACATCCCTTCCACAATCGTAGCGATTCCCTGGCCGGATCCGATACACTGAGTTGCCAAACCGTATTTTTTTCCACTGCGCTGGATCTCGCGCGCCACGGTCAGAACCAACCGAGCACCGGTTGCTCCGAGAGGATGGCCGATGCCCAGTGAGCCACCATTGACATTGGTGATATCTTCTGAGAGGCCGAGTTCCTTGAGCGACGGAATTACCTGAGCTGCAAAAGCCTCGTTGAATTCAATCCGCTCGATTTGACCCACTTCGATACCGGCATGTTTAACGGCCTTGCGAGTAGCAGGGATAGGTCCCAGACCCATTAATTGACCCTTCACACCACCGACACCCATTCCTACAATTCTGGCTATGGGATTCAGACCCAGTTCAAGCGCTTTCTCTTCGCTCATCAACAGGATTGCGGAAGCACCACTATTGGTCGGGCAGGAGTTTCCGGCAGTGATGATCACTTCATTTCCGCAATAACTGACCAGGCCTTTGATCGGACCCAGTTTCGCCAGGCCTTCCATGCTGCATTCAGCCCTCAGGCACTCATCCTGATCAAAGGTAACCATCTCTCCTTTTTGCTCAGGATCCCAGAGCTTGCTTTCTGTAAAAACCGGTTTTTCAACCTGCATCGAGATGACTTCATCCTTGTAAATACCTGCAGCATAAGCTTTTGCCAATTTTTTATGACTACGGACCGTAAATGAATCCAACTCTTCCCGTGTGATGCCATACATATCCACGACGTTTTGAGCTGTTTGCGGCATGTTCTGCAGAGGGGGGGAATCAAGAATCGGATCCGGGATGGGAACGGAAAAGTTCTCATCATGATCAAAAGCCATATTCCGTTGCAGGTCATTCTTATCCATCATTTTTGGATTCAGACCCGTGACCCTCGTTGGTGGAACAGCAGGAGCAGGTCTTCCCAGAGATCTTCCCAGCCGTTCAATACCCAACGCAATACCGCAGTCCAACATACCCACCATGATGCCTGTTGCCAGACGTTGCATGGTATCCATGGAGGACCCACATTGCCGATTGGTGTGAAAACAGGTCGTCTCTACCGGTAGCCCTGCCATGCGTGGGATTACGCCCAGCATCGTCAGATCGTCATCTCCCATGTTATTCCCAATACCGACATCCTCAACCATGGTCGGTTTAACCTTGGGATTTCTCGCCATGAGCTGCTTTAGCACCTCGACACCGACTTCATCAACGCGGGTTGCTTCAAACATGCCTCTTCCACCCCAGGAAAATGGGGAACGAATCCCATCTACAATGACAACATTTCTAAGTTTCATAATATCCTCTCCAAATACGTAAAAAAATTGTTCTTCGAACAATATTGAATTGAAAAAAAGATTGTCTTAAACAATCTGCAGGAATCTCTTTAGAAGAGCCGCTTTCCCTAATCAGAAAAATAGTCAGGTTTCATCTCCATTGTCAAACGATCACTGTCCAGCAACCTGGTTACCAGCCCCTGGGTTTTCGGCAGTTCATAGTGGAAAAAATAGCGTGCTGTAAAAAGCTTCCCCTGGTAAAAATGGGTCTCAGTCTTAGACGGATTACTAAGCAGCGCTTTTGCGGCCGCCTTCCCCGAACTTCTGCATGACGGTTCTGACAGAAGGGTGCACTTTTACCTTACCGTTTTCAAGAACCGGCGGTTGTCGGTCCATCTCTTCGAAACTCGGCTGCAGGAGATCTTTCCCCATTTTCAGGGCGGCGTCCAGAATCATGTCAAAGATCTTCCAAATTTTCCCGCCACCGATTTTCTCCTGATATTTTAATAGTTGCACCCCCGAGCCGAAACTGCAGCTCAGAACGGTCTAAATTAATCCCTGTTCCTCGAATTCGGAAAGTTGTTGTTGGCTGTAACCCAAAAGTCCACCATAGACCTCACGGTTGTTTTCCCCCGGTCTGGGAGCCCGTGTTTCGATCGTTGGCGGTGTCTTGGACATTTTAAAGGGGGTATTGCTGATCGGCATCTTCTCCAGGCCCGGCTCTTCCATATCGATATATTCCACCATACCGGTCTCTTGAACATGGGGGTCATGAGCGACTTCATCCAGACCCAGGCACGGACCACAGGGGATATGGGCTTTTTCCAACTCTGCCAGCACGGTTTTCACAGTTCTTTCCGCTGTCCAGGCGGAAATCAGGGGATCGATCTTTTTGCGATGGTTGTACCTGCCCAAATCATTGTGCAGGTCCGGATCTGCAATCAACTCCTCATGCCCGATAACCTTTGCCAATCGGCGCCAAAGACTGTTCATTATCGTAGCAATAAACACATAACCATCTTTGCACTGGAACAGGTCGGTGGGGCCGAGATAGGCTGCACGATTCCCGATCATGGGTCTGAGCTTGCCCATGACTTCTGCTTCCGCAATCTGCGGCGTCGTCATCGAAATAGCAGTCCTCAAGAGAGAGAGATCAACCATCTGTCCTTCTCCTGTCTTGTCATGGTGCCGAATCGCCATGGCTGTAGCGTAGGACGCCGCCAGGGCGGTACTGTAATCCATCGGGTTCATGAAGGCTCTGATAGGTGGCTTGTCGGGATAGCCACCCAGAGCCAGCGAGCCAGACATGGCCTGGGCGATGAAGTCGAATCCGGGAAGGTTTCGATAGGGGCCTTCACTGCTGAAACAGGAGATGGCCGTCAGAATAATGTCCGGCTTCATTTTCTGCAGATTTTCATAGGTCAGCCCCATCAGCTCTGCCGCTTTGGGGGTGAAATTGTGAATAACAACATCGCTTTTTTTAACCAGATCCTGCAGAATTTTGGCGGCTTCAGGCTTATTCATCAGGTTCAGGGTGATGCCTTTTTTATTCCGCGCATAGCTGGGGTAGCTGAGATTTTGATCATTGGGACCGAGAAGTCCGTGGGTACGGTCCTCCTCCCCTCCTGTCCGTTCAACCCGAATGACCTCGGCACCCATGTCCGCCAGCAACATACCACAATACGGACAGGCAATGAACCGGCCAAAATCGAGAACTCTGATATCTTCAAGTACTTTTGTCATAACACGCCTGTTTAGGGATCGTTTAAAAATAACTTGGCATAATCTGTCCGCAAAAGTCCTAAAAACACTGAACATTTTGCAGACAAAATGCCAAGTAATTTTTGAGCCGACCATTATTCCAATGTTTAGTGATCTTAAGGAGAGTGAGGGATTCAGGTTAGCATCTTTTTTTCACACATTGGCTAGATTATCCACATCTTTCTGTTCACAGTCAATGGAGATCGCCCCATTTTTTCGTGTTGCCCTGCCATAAATCTGCGCTCACTATGAGCCCGGTAAGTCAGATTTATCAGTCAAAGTCTCTGGGTTTATTCCACTTTGCATTTTAAAAAAGGTCACTCGCTGGCGTCAGGGTCTAATATTGATTTTTTTGTAACTATTGCGCTTGCACTCCGCCAAGGAAGTCGAGACCTGTATGTGATTGACAGGAATTTTTGAACCGCGTAAACCGATACAGATGAAGAACAGTTTGAATCGCCCTGTTTTTGAGATATCCAGGGGCAAAACTATTTTACAGATATTTTTACCATTAATCAGGAGTTCTAAACGGAGATAGAAATGAAAGATCTTTTTAATATTTCAGGAAAAACAGCGGTTGTGACAGGCGGATCCAGTGGCATCGGACTGATGATTGCGAAGGGATTCGTTGAAGCCGGTGCTAGGGTATATATTGCCTCCCGAAAAGCCGCTGTTTGCGAGGAAGTGGCGCAGGAGCTGTCGAAATCAGGTGAGTGCATGGCAATTCCCGCTGATCTATCCAGCGAAGCAGGCGCAAAAGCACTGGGTGATGCCATCAGAGAACGGGAAACCGGCCTGGATATTCTGGTGAACAATGCCGGCGCAACCTGGGGCGCTCCGTTTGAAGAGTTTCCGGAGAGCGGCTGGGATAAAATCCTGGCGATTAATGTCAAGGGCCCATTCTTTTTAACCAGGGAACTCATGCCACTATTGAAAAATACAGCCACTAAAGAGGACCCATCCAGAATCATCAATGTCGGATCCATTGATGGATTCAGAACGGGTGGACCTGCATTTTCTTATGGGGCGAGTAAGGCTGCCATACACCAGATGACACAAAACTGGGCGGCTCAATTCGCCGGGGATCAAATCACGGTCAACTGTATCGCTCCCGGACCCTTTCCCAGTAAGATGATGGCTTTTATGACGGAAAACGAAGAGATGCGGAAATTGCTCGAAGACAATGTCCCGCTGGGTCGCATCGGGGCTCCGGAAGATGCAGCAGGCCTGGCCATTTTTCTCTCTTCCAAAGCCGGTTCGTTTATGACAGGCAATATTCTGCCGCTGGATGGCGGGGTCTTAATCAGGCCTAACGCCTCGGCTGGCTGATACACCACCCTACCCTCACAGGCAATGAATTGATAACCCGTGGCTGAAACGAAATATGGATTTAGGACTTCAGGAGAAAAATGTCTTAATTACGGGTGCGTCCAAAGGCATCGGCCTGGCATGCGCACGCCGTTTTGCAGCCGAAGGCTGCAATCTCCACCTGGCTGCACGAACAGAAGCTGACCTGAATCAGGCCCGGGAGAAAATCCGGGAGCACACCGATGTCGGCGTCTCTATTCATCCTGTTGATCTAAGTGTTGGGGACGACGCCAGAAAGCTGATTGAGAGTCAACCGGATCTGGATATTCTGGTCAATAACGCCGGTGCGATTCCCAATGGCTTCATTACAGATATTGAGGAAGCTCGCTGGCGGGAGGCTTGGGACTTGAAGGTCTTCGGCTATATCAATACCTGTCGGGTTGCGTACAAAAACATGCAGGCCAGAGGGGGTGGCGTGATTATCAATATCATAGGTGCCGCCGGGGAAAAACCAAGTGCGGGATACATCACCGGCAGTGCAGGCAATGCGGCACTGATGGCTTTGACCAAAGGTCTGGGTGCGGAAAGTCTGCGCCATGGTATCAGAGTGGTCGCTATCAATCCGGGACTGATCCATACCGAGCGCCTGAAAACACAAATGCGCCGCGTCGCAAAACAGCGCTTCAACGATGAATCCCGCTGGCAGGAGCTGTTAAGCGATATTTTTCCACCGGGTCGGCCTCAGCACATTGCGGATATGACCTCTTTTCTGGCTTCAGATTTAAGTGGGAATACCACAGGCACCGTCATTACTATCGACGGCGGGTATTCGAAACGATAGCTGCGGAGGACGCCCCAATATGCCAGGTAATCCCTCTTTAAATTAAATAGTTAAGGGTTCCAGCAAAAAAATCCGGAACCCGTCTCTGGAAAAACAGAGAAGGGGAATTGACAACTGTTGCAGACAATCAGCATGATGGGTACGATAGGATCAGACAAACAAATTGAATTGGACCTGCAATATTAAAAAAGTATGGAAAATCCCGTTCGCAAACAGTTAAACGATTTTATCGGCCGCAGAAAGATCACCCACCCCCAGTTTATCCAGGAAAAGCGCATCGATGCATATTTTTCCTCCATCGGCGTCGACGGACAGAGGGAGATTGTCCATGGACTCCTGAGATGCAGCGATCTAACGAAAATCAGTGACGATATCCGCAAAAAAATCATTCATCTCTACAACAACCTGTATAATTTGAAGGGGCCTCTAAAAAAACAGCAGACCATCTTCCTCAATCCAAAGAGCGATGGCGCCCGTAAAACAGCCATCATCAGAATACTGAATGAGAATATCGGCCTGATGTCAGAGATTATTGCGCACATCAAGGAAAATACCGATGAAACAGCACAGGCGATCATCAACTGGACCATCAGCACCGTCAACCTCTTTGGCGATGTCTACCTCAAATACCGATGTGAGATTGAAGGCTTGAAAAAGGTCCGGCAGCAGGCATTACATCTGGCGGAACAGATTTCCGACATCCTGACTGCATTTTCAGCAGACCTGGAACAGGAAAAATCAGCCAGCGGAAAGGGGTTGTTTGCGTCCAAAGCAAAAAAAGAAGCCCAACAAGCATTGGACGAAAAAATCGATTTCACTCAAAAGGTGATCGACAATCTGAGGAAGACTGAAGAACTGATGGATGCCATGCGCGAGCCGATATTCCTGGCACAGAGAACCAGCCAGGCAATGCAGGAAGCAGCGGACAGCGTCACCCCGGAGTGGCAGACCTTCTTTGTCTCGAAGATCAAGGATGAAATGGGACTGCCGGAGGTTGCCATAACCGCAGACAGCCGTTTGAAAGCGGCCATGGAAAAGGATTATCAAAAAAGCTTTTCCGCCGAAATCCAGGGAGTTGCCGAACAGCTCGATGGGTTTAAGCAACTGCTGCCGATTAACCAGGAAATTTTAGTTGCATGCGGGGTTGAAGATGAGGAAAAATCCCCCAGGATTATCCAGGCATCGCGGTCGCTGCACTCGGTTATGAGCAACCTTTTTCTGGAGCTGAAGTTTGCCTATAAAAACGGTTTGAATCGCAAAATGCAGATCATCCATGACCGCAAGACCCATCAAATGGAGCTGATACGAACTGACAAAACCTTAAGAACCGATTTCGCCAGGACCCTGGAAGAGATCTACCCCCCCGACTTCAATGATCGCAAAGCAGCCCTGATCGAGGCCATTAACCGAGGTATTACCAGAGATCAATATACGTTGCTGCGATCCGAGACCAATTTCTGGTCGATGATGAAGGATAAGCTGTTCGAAAAAGTCAGCGAAAGCCGGCAATCTCTCTTTATCCGCAAGAGACGCATGGTCAATGATATCCTGCCGGATGAGAAGCAATATATTGAATACTCGGACAAACTTAGAAAAACCATCGACATCAGCAGCACGGAAAAGGCCGGATTCGACCCCTTTGTGCAACAGGATTTTCACGAATTGCTCAAATATCTGACCAGCCTGTACCGGGATGCGGCAGCCCATGTTAAAGAGGAAGAAATAGAAGAGGCGGCCGAAGATGGGCAAACCGCTCCGGCCTGACACACTTTCAGACACAGATCGTCTTGATATTGATAAACTCCTTCAGCCCATATTCCGAGCACTCCCTGCCAAATCCGGAGCGTTTGACACCGCCAAAAGGCAGGGCTGGATTAGAGGCTACCATGTTGTTGATAAAAACCATGCCGCAATCTATCTGCCGCGCAAGTCTTTCCCCCTGCTCTGTATTCTCGGTCCAGACACTGGCTCCCAGGCCATAGGGAGTGTCATTCGCCACAGCAATCGCCTCTTCTTCGGTCTTAACGGTAATGATGGCAGCAACCGGTCCAAAGGTCTCCTCGTCATAAGCCGGCATGCCTTTTTTGACATCCGCCAGAATGGTTGGCGCATAATAAAAACCGGGTTGATCCAGCTTTTTCCCACCGGTCACAAGTCGAGCACCCATCTCAATGGATTTCTGCACCTGGACATCAATTTCATCAGCCAGATCCGGCCGGGCCATGGGTCCCATATCCGTGTTGTCATCTGACGGGTCACCGACCACCAGGGCCTCCATCTTCTTTTTCTGCAGTTCCTCAAAGGCCTGAGCCACACTCTCCATAACGATAAACCGCTTCGCAGAAATACAGACCTGCCCCGAATTCAGTAATCGCGCCGTAATCGATACGCTGGAACTCTTCTCCAGGTCCGCATCTTCCATCACCAGAAACGGATCCGATCCCCCCAGTTCCATAACTGCTTTTTTCAGCTCTTTACCGGCTGTTGACGCCACCTGCATACCCGCCGGCTCGCTTCCGGTCAGAGTCACTGCCTTAACGAGGGGGTTTTTAATCACGGCTTCCACCTGTCCCGACGGAATAATCAGGGATCGGAAAATATTCTTCGGAAAACCTGCCTTGTGAATAATTTCTTCGATTTTTTTGGCCGCCCCGAAGACATTGGATGCATGTTTCAACACAGCGGCGTTTCCCGCCATCAAGGCCGGCGCCACAAAGCGCCACACCTGCCAGAAGGGGAAGTTCCAGGGCATGACTGCCAGTACCACGCCGATGGGTTGAAAGGCGATATAGCTTTTGCTGTAAGCCGTTTCAACGATTTCATCCTGCAGGGTTTCAGCCGCAGTATCCGCATAATGTCGACAGACCAGCGCACATTTTTCAATTTCCGCCCGGGCTTCTTTCTTGATTTTGCCCATCTCAGCAGTTAAAATGGCGGCACATTCATCCCGCTCCGCCAGCATGATTTCAGACGCCTTTCTCATCAATGCTGCTCTTTCAGCAAATGAGGTGTTTTTCCATGACTGCCATTCTTTATCCACGGCGATCAAAATCTCATTCACCTCTTCCGGTGTATGTGCTTTGTGCTCTTCAATCAATTGTCCATTGGCCGGATTGATACTCTTCATGGTTGACCTCTCATCTTAGAAATGAATTCGTCTCTGCAGGTGAAAAACCTGTTCTGCATCCTTCATATCAACTCTGGCGTGCCAACAGCTTGATACCTGCTCATAATAAGTTATGGGTTCAAATAAGGATTATCGCCTACTCAAACGGGTACTTTGCAGACTGAAATTTCAAGGATATTTCCCATCCTTCATCATATGATAACGTGAACAATCGAAATAGGCCAATGCAAAGTTTTAGAAAAAACCGGGGAACCTGATGAATCGAATTTACCTGCAAATGATGCTATTTATCTGAATAGTCTGGATGATGCGTGACACGGGCCAGAGAATCCCCGATTGCCAACAGTCTTTTCTAGTTACAGAATAAGAATTGAACGATAAAACTTAAAAAGGGCTACAGATTGTAAAGTCAATAATTCATTTTTTTTGCACAACGGGAGTCGTCAATGAAGGAAATAAAAAGTGTCGCTATTTTTGGTGCCGGGGCAATGGGAGCTTATTTCTCAACCCGGTTTTTTGAAGCCTCCGGCTTTTCAACGGCTTTGATCGCTAAAGGGGATCGATTTAGCAGGCTCGAAGAAGATGGCATCGTCGTTAACGGAAAACCTTACAAGATCCCTGTTGTTAATCCGGATGAAGAATCTCCTTTTGATCTTATTATTGTAGCGCTGAAGCACCATCACCTGCTTGATGCGACAAATGATTTAAAAAACCTGGTTGGGGAACACACCATCCTCATCTCAGTCATGAACGGCCTTGATAGTGAAACTGTCCTGGGATCGGATTATGGTGAGGATAAAATTCTTTATGCCATCTCGGTTGGTATTGATGCAGTACGTGAAGGCAACAGTGTCACCTACACCAAACCTGGAACTCACTACTTTGGAGAACCCAGCAACCACCAGATCAGCGAACGGGTTCAACTTGTCCAGCAGGCATTTGATAGAGCCGGCATCAGCTACGAAACACCGGTTGACATGATGCGAATGATGTGGTGGAAATTTATGATTAACGTGGGAGTGAATCCTACATCAGCTGTTTTGCGAGCGCCCTATGGCGTATTCCAGACCTCTCCGGAAGCCATGAAACTGATGGAGACTTCGATGCGAGAGGTGATCTCACTGGCAAAAGCTGTTGGAATCAATCTGACTGACCAGGATTTGCAGGAATGGGTCACTGTGCTCAAGACCCTCTCCCCGGATGGGAAAACCTCAATGTTGCAGGATATAGAGGCAGGATTCAAAACTGAAGTGGAAATCTTTTGCGAAAAAGTGGTTCAGCTGGGCAAAACCCATGGCATCCCAACCCCGGTGAATCAAACGATATTAAGAATTATTCGGGTTCTGGAGCAAAATCCCCACCCACTCTAACCCCCACTCTGTTTCACTTTAAAGCCCAGCCTGCTTAATTCTTTAAAGAGCGTCTCTCGATGATCCCCCTGAATTTCAATGGTTCGATTCTTCAGGGTTCCACCAGTGCCACATTTTTGCTTCAGTTTTTTGGCCAGCGGTTTCAATTCGTCCTGAGCCAGAGGGACCCCTTGAATTACCGTCACCCCTTTGCCTTTGCGCCCTTTTGTCTCACGACTGAGCCTGACAATTCCATCCCCCTTGGGGATGTCTTCATTCTGCTTGCAGTTACAGGCGGCGACAGGGTTTCCACATTGGGGACACATCGTCCCGTCTGCGGTGGAATACACGGTTCCCAAATCTTTTTTGTTTTTGGCCATAATTGTTAGACTCTGTTTTTTGATTTCACCGACGAAAAATCAGCGGATCCGTGTTTTAATAGGTAATCGCGATTTGATTATGCAGGAAGGATTTTGTCCCGGGTTGGGGCGTTTTATTCAGATCTGATAATAACAGATCCGAAGCAAATGTACAATTAAGGGTTGGCTCAAAAATTACTCAAGTGTTTCTCATTGGCGTTAAAGAAACACGTCACGTTGGCATTCTGTCTGCAAAATGTCCAGTTTTTACAGGACTTTTGCTTGACAATTTTCCGATTGTCACTGTATTGGATACTTGCATTCGAGTCAATGCAGCCCAGAAGCAGAAGAGACACGTTCCATGTTGGAAATAATTCGAAAGGTCATCTTCAAAGAAAAATGGAATCCACCAGTGATCAATTCGATCATGACAAAGGATGAAAACGAAGCGCAACAGAGCGACTAAAAAGGAGCTTAAAATGGGAACAGAGGCACAGGGTGAACTCAAACGGGTATTATCTTTTTGGGACGTTTTTTTCATCGCAGTCGGCCAGATAATCGGTGCCGGAGTGATAGCGCTCACCGGTGTTGCCATCGGCATGACCGGGCCATCGGTAACGATTGCCTATTTCGGGGCAGCGCTTCTGGTCTTGATCGCCTCTTCCCTGTATATGATGGCGGGCGCCACGTTACCTTCCATCGGTGCTTTTTACGTCTGGCCAGCCAGACTGTGTAACGGATGGCTGGGATCTATCGTATTGATGTTGATATTATTGGCCAGTATTACCCTGGGTCTTTATGGTAGCTCCTTCGGTCTGTATTTGAATCCACTGTTTCCTGTGCTCTCGGCCAATATGTGGGGGGTGGTGGCGATCGTCATTTTTTTTGTAGCCAACCTTTTCGGTCTGAATCTGGCGTCTAAAGTCCAAATGGCATTGGTCGTCGTTCTGATTTCCGCGCTGGCTGTCTACGCCGGTTTCGCTATGCCGGATCTTCAGGCGGCCAACCTGACGCCTATGTTTCCCAAGGGTGTTGTGGGTTTTCTGACTGCGATATTTCTGTTGAAATTCGCAACCGGCGGCGCTTATTTAATCGTTGTGTTGGGGGGTGAGATGAAAAATCCCCAAAGAGATATCCCGCTGGTCTTGATTATTTCGACCCTGTCTGTTGCTGTCATTTACGGCTTTGTGGCACTGGCCAGTGTGGGCGTTATTCCCTGGGAAAAGATGATAAATCAACCTCTGACGGTCGCCGGCAAGGCTTTTCTTCCCGGATGGGCGTTCATGTATTTTCTGATAGCGGGTGCCGGACTGGCGATCTGTACTACCCTGAATGCGCAATTCATTCAGCTACCCAGAAATTTTATCGTCGCCAGTTGGGACAATCTGATTCCCAAATGGATGGGTAGAGTGAACAAATACGGAGCCCCTCACTTCATTCTGATTGCCATGCTCATTATCGGGGTCGTTCCTTTACTGGCTGGCTTGGATATTGGTTCAATCGCCAGGGCAGCAACGATTTCTGCGACGTTGCCTGGATTTATTTTGTATTGGGCGATCACCCGGATACCGAAGAAATTTCCTGAAGAATATAAAAATTCGCTCTTCAAATTCAACCGCTTCTGGATATGGGTATTTTTCACTCTTTCCCAGATAAGCATGTTGATAGGAGTGATCCTGTTGTCGCGAGGTCTTTCGAAATTAGTCCTGGGGACTCTGCTGACCTGGATTGTTTTTTCGATCGCTTACTACCCCCTGAGAAGAAGCTTTTTAAGAAGAAAAGGGATTGACTTAGACGCTTTAACCAGCGACCCTGCAGTCATGAAAATGACATAAATCCGGTTCTGGTCGTTTCGCAACGTCAACAGAAACCCTTGTGATGTTATTCTTGTTGCACATGTATTCTCACGCAACACCTGTATCCCAGGGAGGTTAAAATAGCGACACGGGACAAACCCCGGAACCAGGTGCTGTTTTATGCCACTCGGTTTTTAAATGTCAGCAGAGTGGCAATGCTTTAAGCAGGAGACCGTTTCCAAAAATTATTGATGGTGGAACTATGGAAAAGTACGATTTTAATAAAGTCATCTCAAGGAAGAACACCAATTGTGCAAAATGGGATGCCGCTGAGATAGTTTTCGGTGAAAAGGATATCATTCCCATGTGGGTTGCAGATATGGATGTTCCCATCGCAAAACCCATCACTGAAGCGCTCAGGAAAAGGACAGAACACGAATTTTATGGTTATTCGCTGCCGGCGCCAGCTTCAACCATCACTGCGGTCATGAACCGGATGAAAAGGAAATACGACTGGGATATAAAGCCGGAATGGATTGTCGTCACGCCTGGCATCGTGCCGGCAATTTTCAATGCAGTTAAAGCCTATACTGAGCCCGGGGACGCGGTGATTCACCAGGATCCGATCTATTATCCTTTCTGGCCGGCTATCGAAAGCAATGGCTGCCGGGTGGCCAATAATCCGTTAAAACTTGAAAACGGCTATTATAGTATAGATTATGAAGATCTGGCAGCACAATTCAAGCCAGTCTACAGGATGATGCCTGTTTCTGCTCGTGTCAAAATGATGCTGCTTTGCAACCCGCACAATCCCGGGGGACGGGTTTGGAGCAGGGAAGAACTAACAAAAATGGGGGAAATCGTTGTTAAAAATGGTGCGATCATGGTCTCTGATGAAATCCATTGTGAACTTCTTTTCAAAGGACATGAACACGTTCCCTTTGCAACGATTTCAAAAGAGTTCGAACAGAATTCAGTCACCTGCATGGCTCCCAGCAAAACCTTTAATCTTGCAGGCCTTGGCGCATCAATAAACATTATCCCCAATGCAAAGTTACGAGACCAATTTGTGCAGGCGAAGGCGGGAATTATGTCTTCCGCCAATATTTTCGGACTGGTCGCTCTAGAAGCCGCTTATAATCATGGAGATGAGTGGCTGGAACAGTTTCTTGAGCACATGCAGGGGAATCTGGATTTTCTGACCCGTTATTTTGAAAGCCACATCTCAAGAATCAAAGTTATCAAACCTGAGGGGACATACCTGATCTGGCTCGACTGCAGGGAGCTGAATATGGATGAGGAAGAACTTGCAGAGTTTATGAACAAAAAAGCCAAAGTCGGTCTTGACCACGGTTATGCCTTTGGT